>Ga0306922_10000342_pt1 | contig 38113 bp, 39 predicted proteins | sample sta12Cox44000082_FD_203758 | JGI IMG/M metagenome (GOLD analysis project Ga0306922, IMG submission 203758) | Lab enrichment of tropical soil microbial communities from Luquillo Experimental Forest, Puerto Rico - statoxic.12C.oxic.44.000.082 (v2)... | ecosystem: Environmental > Terrestrial >... | reverse complement strand
GGCGAACCCGTCCGCGGCCTGGCTGAGCGGGAGCACCCGGTCGATCTTCGGCCGGACCCCGGTCTGCTCGCAGAACGCCATCAGGCGTCCGAGCTGATCCCGGCTGCCCATGGTCGAGCCAACCACCGCCAGCTGGCGGAAGAAGATGTGGCTCAGTTCCGCTGGCGGGGCCGCGCCGCTGGTCGCGCCGGAAATGACGATCCGGCCGCCCGGCCGCAGCGACCGCACCGAGTGCGACCAGGTCGCCTGGCCGACCGTCTCCATCACCACGTCGACCCGCTCCGGCAGCCGGCTGCCGGTGCCGAAGGCCTGGTCGGCTCCCAGTTCCAGCGCCCGCTCGCGCTTGGCCTCGGTCCGGCTGGTCACCCACATCCGGTAGCCGCCGGCCCGGCCGAGCAGGATCAGCGCGGTGGCCACCCCGCCGCCCGCTCCCTGCACCAGCACGGTCGACCCGGGCTCCACCCCGGACCGCTCGAACAGCATCCGGTAGGCGGTCAGGTAAACGGTGGGCAGGCAGGCGGCCGCCTCGAACGACAGCCAGCGCGGCTTGGCCAGCAGGTTGCGCCGCGGTACCGCCAACCGCTCGGCGAACGTCCCGTCGTACTTCTCCGACAGCAGCGACCGCGCCGGATCCAGGGTCTCGTCGCCGCCCCCCGCCTCCGGATCGCCGATGACCGAATGCACGATCACTTCCCGGCCGTCCCCAGTGATCCCGGCCGCGTCGCAGCCCAGCACGATCGGCAGCCGGTCGGCAGAGATGCCGACCCCCCGCAGCGTCCAGACGTCGTGATGATTCAGCGAGGCAGCCTGGACGGTGATGGTCTCCCAGCCGTCCGGCGGCACCGGCTCTGGGTGCTCACCCAGCTCCAGCCCGGCCAGCGGGTCTTCGGCGTCGATGCGGGCAGCGGTGACTGCGAACATGCCTCGCACCCTAATGCCGGCCGGGTGAGGCCCGCCGGGCGCCCCGACGGGCAGCGATCAGCCGCTCCTGCCGGCAGCCGGCTCTCGCGGCCGGCTGCAGGTCGAAAGCCCCGGCCTGGCCGGTGCTGGCTGTGCCATACTCAACGCCGGAAGTGCTCACGAACGATCCCCCTTCCCCGCTCCGCTTCCAAGGCACCTGAAGGACCCCGCGTGGACTTCGCCACGTACTCCGAGCTTGCGGTGCGCCTGGTGAACAGTGGCGTGCCGGCTGAAACCGGCGGCGACCCGCTCGTCTCGGTGGAGGGGTACCGCGGCCTGGTCGCCGACCGCCCGCACCTGTGCGGCGGGGTCACCTCATCCGATCTGGAGGCGCTGCGGCTGCTGCGCGCCGAACTGCGGCTCGTCTTCGAGGCCGGGTCAGCCGGCCGGGAAGCTGAGGTAGCAGACCGGCTCAACGCCCTGCTCTCGCGCTATCCGGTCCACCCGCACATCGTCCGGCATGATGGCCAGCCCTGGCATATCCACCTGGTGAACAGCGGGTCGGTGGCCGACCGGCACGCCGCCGGCGCGATCGCCGGGCTCACCAGCCTGGTCACCAGCTGCGGTGCCGACCGGCTCGGCGTCTGCGCGGGGACCGGCTGCCAGCGCGCCTTCGCCGACCACGGACCTGCGCGGCCCCGCCGCTACTGTTCCGAGGCGTGTGCGAGCAGGGCAAACGTCCGCGCCTTGGGCAGCCGCAGACAGGGAGGCGGACAGCACCCGGCGCCGGCCGCCGCCAGCTGACCACCCGATCTGGCGGCCGGGACGATTCACTCGCAGCCACCTGGAGGGCCGGTCCTGGCCCGGATGTGCCTGCTCACGGACAGGCGCGCATCAGAACTGCAGGTAAACGGTGATCCGTGTTACCGAAATGAATCCGCGGGACTGCTTCTCATGGCCCTTGACGATCATTACCATGAGGCCAACCCACATGGGCCCCAAGGCCCCGCAGGCGAACCCTGGAAGAAGGTTCGGGTATGGCATCTGTGTCAAGCACCAGACCGGCGGACGTCGGCCTCAAGCGAGAGATGGGGCTCATCGGCGCCACCTGGTCTTCTGAGACCTCGATCATCGGCTCCGGCTGGCTGTTCGGCTCGTACTTCGCCGCGGTGGCGGTCGGGTCGGCGGCCATCATCTGCTGGATCATCGCCGGAATCGCGATCATCATCCTGGCCCTCGTGCACGCCGAACTCGGCGGCATGTACCCAGTCTCCGGCGGGACGGCGAGATTCCCCCACTTCGCTTTCGGGACCACCGCCGGCATCTCGTTCGGGTTCTTCTCATACCTGCAGGCGGTCACCGTCGCCCCGATCGAGTGCTACGCGGTGATGCAGTACGCGTCGCACTACTGGCACAGCCTCTTCAACACGACCACGGGCAAGATCACCACGACCGGCTTCATTGCGACGATCATCCTGATGATCATCTTCACCGCCATCAACTTCCTGGCGATGCGGATGTTCCAGCACGTCAACAGCGGCATCACCTGGTGGAAGGTGGCCATCCCGGTCCTGACCATCATCGTCCTGCTGTTCAAGTTCCACCCGAGCAACTTCAAAGCGGGCGGCGGCTTCATCCCGACCGGCGTCACCACGAAGGACATCTTCGCCGCGATTCCCTCCGCCGGCATCGTGTTCGCCTACCTGGGCTTCGAGCAGGCCGACCAGCTGGCCGGTGAGATCAAGAACCCGCAGCGCAACCTGCCGCGGGCAATCATCATCGCGATCCTCCTCGGCACCGCGATCTACGTCCTGCTCCAGGTGGTGTTCATCGGCGCGATGTCGCCCAGCCTGCTCACGCACGGCTTCTCCGGCATCGCCTGCCCGGCGTCCGGGACCTGCCCGCACGACGTGTCGAGTATCGTCTCCGGGCCGTTCGCCGGCCTGGCTGGGGTGATCGGGCTCGGCTGGCTGGCCACCATCCTGTACATCGACGCGTTTGTCTCCCCGTTCGGCACCGGCCTGATCTACGTGACGTCGAGCTCGCGGGTCGGCTACGGCCTCGGCCGCAACCGGTACTACCCTCAGGTCTTCACCAGGACCGACGCCAACGGCGTGCCGTGGATCAGCCTGATCTTCGCCTTCCTGTTCGGGCTGGTGTTCCTGCTGCCGTTCCCGAGCTGGCACTCGCTGGTCGCCCTGGTCACCGGGGCGAGCGTGCTGATGTACGCGGGAGCGCCGCTGTCGATGAGCGCGCTGCGCAAGACGGTGCCCGAAGCCGACCGGCCCTACAAGATGCCGGGCGCCACGGTGCTCGGGCCAGTGGCGTTCATCGTCGCCAACCTGCTCATCTACTGGTCCGGCTTCGAGACCATCTGGAAGCTCGGCATCTGTATCCTCATCGGCTACATACTGATCGGCGTCGCCATGGCCTTCGACCCGCAGCGCCCGCCGCTCGAGTTGTCGTCAGCGCCGTGGCTGCCGGTCTACCTGATCGGCATGGGCATCATCTCCTGGCAGGGCCAGTACGCCGGTGGCGCGGTGGCGCCGCCGGTCAACACCGGCAACATCCCCTTCTGGTGGGACATGCTGGTGGTCGCGGCGTTCAGCCTGATCATCTACTACTGGGCCACCTACGCCCGGCTGCCCAAGGAGGAGATGCTGGAGCTGGTCGGCCGGCAGACCGCCTTCGTAGACGACACCGACCACGTGGCCGAACCGTAGGCCAGCCTGGCGCTCCGGCGCCAGCTCCGGAGGCCCCATCCCGTGCCCGGGCTGGGGCCTCCGGCCGTTACCGGCCCCGCCGCCGGTAGCGCAGCAGCACCCGGCCCTCGATGAGGGACGGCGGCACCACCCCGAAGCCGGCGCTGTCCGCCGCCCCGGCCGCCGGGTTGTCGGCGCCGAGCCACCAGCCACCGGGCTCGCGCCGGACCGCCCGCTTGACGATCAGCAGGTCCGGACGGTGCGGATGGCGGGCCACCACCAGCTGCCCAGGGCGGATCCGCAACGGCCACCGGGCGCCAGTCGTCCGGCGTACCAAAAGCCAGTCACCCGGGTTCAGCGCAGGCTGCATGGACCGCTCGGCCACCGCGATCCGCCAGATCGGCCAGCGCATCCATCCCCCCGGGTTTCCTGATCGCCGACCGGGTAGTGTCGGACACCGGTATCCATGATCGGACATGAGAGAGGGAGATCAATGAGGCTGCTCGCACGTCTCCTCGAGCCGAAGGCCACCGCATACGCTCACTGCGACCTCCCGTGCGGGGTCTACGACCCGGCACAGGCCCGGATCGAGGCCGAATCCGTCAGGGCCATCTGCCAGAAGTACGCCGACAACAGCGACCCCGAGTTCCGTGCCCGCGCCCTGCAGATCAAGGAGGAGCGGTCCGAACTGGTCAAGCATCACCTGTGGGTGCTGTGGACGGACTACTTCAAGCCGCCGCACTTCGAGAAGTACCCGCAGCTGCACCAGCTGTTCAACGAGGCGACGAAGCTGGCGGGCGCGGGCGGCACCAAGGGCAGCACGGACGTCGGCAAGGCCGACGAGCTGCTCGCCAGGATCGACGAGATCGCCAAGATCTTCTGGGAGACCAAGCAGGGCTGACCACACGCCCCGAGCAGTCCTCGGTTATGGAGGCCGCGCGGCAGGCCCGCGCGGCCTCCATCGTTGCGGCGGCGCCGCCCAGGGCGCCCGGGCTGGCCGGCGAGGCCGGCTTCCTCCGGCGTTTGGCGGCTCAGATCGTCGGCACCGCACGATGTTGACGGTAAGTTGCAGGCAAGAACCGACGGCGGCTGGCCCTGGTATGGGCGGCTGCCGCCAGTGGAGGGTGTACGTGACTGGAGACACCACCGCGCGCGGGACCGCGTCCTCGCCCACTGCCGTGATGGGCGGGGCGCCCGGCGGCGACGGCGCGGTTCAGGACCAGGTGACCATCCGCATGCCGGCCGAGGGGGCATACCTCTCAGTCCTGCGCACGGCCACAGCCGGGCTGGCAGCGCGCCTCGACTTCACCCTGGACGAAATCGAGGATCTGCGGATCGCGGTGGACGAGGCCTGCGGCATGCTGCTCGCCCAGGCGGCCCCCAGCGCCGAGCTTGAGTGCGACTTCACGCTGGGTGAGGACCGGATGAACATCGCCGTCTCCACCTCCGCCAGCCAGCCGCGCCCGCCAGCCCGCGACACGTTCGCCTGGACGGTGCTGTCCGCACTCGCCGGCAGCGCGGATGCCTGGGTAGGGCCCGGCGACCGGGTCACCGTCATGCTCCGGAAAGTCCGAGACTCCTCGAGGCCTGGGTGACCGGCGAAACCGAGACCAGGCTGACCGAGGACGGCGCTCCGGTGACCAGCGATATCGAGACCGCGGTCGCCGCCGGACTCGATGCGACCGTGCCTGGCATGCCGCCCCCGCCGCGCGCGCAGCACGCCGTGCCGGACCGGGGACGGGCCCGGGACCTGTTCGCACAGCTGGCTGTCTTGCCCGCAGGTGACGAGGAGCGGCTCCGCATCCGCGGCGAACTGGTGGAGCTCCACCTGCCACTGGTGGAATACCTGGCCCGGCGGTTCCGCAACCGCGGCGAATGGCTGGACGACCTGACCCAGGTCGCCACGATTGGCCTGATCAAGTCGATCGACCGGTTCGATCTGGGACGCGGCGTGGAATTCTCCACCTACGCGACGCCCACCATCGTGGGTGAAATCAAGCGCCATTTCCGCGACAAGGGCTGGGCGGTGCGGGTGCCGCGGCGGCTGCAGGAGCTGAAGCTGGCACTGACCAAGGCCATCAGCGACCTCGCGCAGCGCGAGGGCCGGGCGCCGACCGTCGCCGAGATCGCCGCCCACCTGCAGATGACCGAGGAAGAGGTGCTGGAGGGGCTGGAGTCGGCCAACGCGTATTCCACCGTGTCGCTGGACGCACCCGACTCCGGTGACGACGACGCGCCCGCAGTCGCCGAGTCACTGGGGATGCTGGACGAGGCACTGGAGGGGGTGGAGTACCGGGAGTCGCTCAAGCCGCTGCTGGAGCAGCTGCCCTCCCGGGAGAAGCGGATCTTGCTGCTCCGGTTCTTCGGCAACATGACCCAGTCGCAGATCGCCAGCGAACTAGGCATTTCCCAGATGCACGTGTCCCGGCTGCTGGCCCGGACGCTCACCCAGCTCCGCGCCGGGCTCACGACCGACGAGTGACCCCGCCCGGCTGACCGCCAGCGCCACCGCCCGGCTTCTCGCGAGCCGTCTTCCCGGCAGGCGCTTTCCCGGCAGGCGTCTTCCCAGCAACCGGTTCCCCGGCAGACGTCTTCCCGGCAGGCGCTTCCCCGGCAGGCGGCTTCCCGGCAGGCGCTTCCCCGGCAGGTGGCTTTCCGCCCGGCCGCGGGGCCCTTGCCAGCGCGCGCAGGCTTTGCGGCGCCAGCAAGGCGGCGAAGCCGGCCACCGCCAGCGCCACCGTGACGGCCCCCCAGTCCAGCCGGCTCCCCTGCAGCAGGTAAATCCCGACAATGCCAACGAACAGCTGGGTGAGCAGGGCAGGGGTACGGCTCCAGGGACGGCCCCGGGCCACCCCGGCCGCCACCCAGGCCAGCGCCAGCGCGCTGGCCGCGCCGATCACCGTGAGTGCGATCCCGCTGTTGACGTGATAGGACCGGCCGCGGGCAGCGTCGATCCCGGCCAGCACGGTGGCCATCAGCACCAGCACCGCCTCGGCCAGCTGCACCGCCGCGGCTACCCGCAGCGTGGTCAGCCGCTGCCCCATCGGCGGCCACCTCCTCTGCCTCGCCTAGCCTAGGCACGTGCGCGCGATGCTGATCGTTAACCCACACGCTACGTTCACGACCCCGCTGCGGATGGACGTCATCGCGCGGGCGCTGGCATCCGAACTCGATCTCAAGGTCGTGCAGACACGGTACCGGGGGCATGCCGAGCACTTCGCCGGGGAGGCGGCAAAGGACGGCTACGGGCTGGTGATCACGCTCGGTGGCGACGGCACCGCCAACGAGGCGGTCAACGGGCTGCTCCGCGCCTGCCCGCCGGGGGCGGGCGGGCCCGCCAGCCGGCCCGCCCTGGCGGCAGTGCCTGGCGGTAACGCGAACGTCTTCACCCGGGCGCTCGGGATGCCGCCCGACCCGGTTGATGCCACCGGGCGGATCCTGGCGGTCCTCACCCAGGGGCAGTCCCGCACCATTGGCGTGGGCATGGCCGATGATCGTTACTTCACCTTCAACGCCGGGCTGGGCTTTGACGCCGAGGTGGTCCGGGCGATCGAAGGGCTGCGCGCCGACGGCCAGGACGCCCGGACCGGGCTTTACCTGTGGACCGCGATCCGCCATTTCTACGGCGTGACCAACCGCCGCCAGGCCGTGCTGACACTGGAGCGTGACGGCTGCCCGCCGGCCGGCCGCTTCTTCTTCGCCTTTATCTCCAATACCGCGCCGTGGACCTACCTGGGCAGCCGGGCCGTCAATCCGAGTCCGGCGGCAGGCTTCGACACCGGCCTGGACGTGTTCGCAGCCCGGACCATGGCCACGGTGCCGACGCTCGGCGTACTGCGCCAGATGCTCGGCGTAGGGCCACCCCGGACCCCCGGCGGCAAGCACACACTGAGCCTTCATGACCTGGCCGAGTTCGAAATCCGGGCGGCCCGCCCCATCGCATTCCAGGTCGACGGGGAGTACGTCGGGGAGCGTGAGCGGGTCTGGTTCCGGTCGGTCCCGTCCGCCCTGCGGGTTCTCGCCTGACCGGAATGGCCAGCGACCCCTGCCGGGCAGCCTGGCACCCGCCGCCACCGGTGCTGGAATGGGCACTTTGCCGGGAATGTGATCCATCTGACACCTAAATCCAGCAAGCCGTCGCCCTGGGACTCTTGCGATTGATCCACAAGGTTGAGAGGCTGGACCCGGTGCAAGCGCGCAGCATGCGGCAGTGTGCTGCCGTCTGGTTGGCCGGGGACGTCTGCCGGGCGCTGGGCTTTAGTTAGTAACGGGGCCTTGGCTGTCATATCCGAATAGTTCTTGGCATGTCCAGGGCCGGACACGGCCCTGCTGTATGGCCTAGCTCGTGAAAGCTTTCACAAGCAGAGCAGGCAGCGGATCCGGGCCACCAGCCCGGCTGTGGATAGAGGAGTGGACCGCATGGACTGGCGCCATCACGCCGCCTGCCGTGAGGTGGACCCGGAATTGTTCTTTCCGATCGGCAATACCGGCCCTGCCCTGCTCCAGATCGATGAGGCCAAACAGGTCTGCCGGCGCTGCTCAGTTCAGGAGCCGTGCCTGCAGTGGGCCGTGGACAGCGGCCAGGACGCCGGCGTCTGGGGTGGCATGAGCGAGGACGAGCGCCGGGCCTACAAGCGCCGGGTCGTCCGGGCCCGCGCCCGGGTGAACGCCTGAGCGCGGCCTGATCCGCCGCTGAACCCGGCCATACGGCCGCCAGCCGCGGGCCCCGGCCTGCTGTCAGTCATCCTGCCGGTTCCGGCGCCGCCCACCAGTCACCCAGCCCGGCCGCGGCCGGTTCCAGCGGCAGGTCGACCAGTACCACCGTGCCACCGCCGGGCCGGCGGGAGATCACCAGCCTGCCGCCCAGCTCGGCCTCCACGAGCGTGCGCACGATCTGCAAGCCGAGACTGCTCGTGCTGTCCAGGCTGAACCCCGCCGGCAGCCCGGCACCGTTGTCCTCGACGGTCATGGTCAGCCGGTCCGCCGTCCGGCTCACGTTCACCTGCAGGATCGCGCAGGGCAGGGCACTCGGCGCCGGTGCCAGGCCGTGCTGCAGGGCGTTCTGCATCAGCTCGGTCAGCACCAGGGCGAGCGGGGTGGCCACGGCCGCTGGCAGCAGCCCAAAGCGGCCGGAGATAACCGGGGTGACCCGTGCCTCCGGGGCCGAGACCTCACCGGCCATCGCAGCCACGCGCTCGGTGATGTCGTCGAAGTCCACGATCTCTTCGGGTGTATGCGAGAGCGTTTCGTGCACAATCGCGATCGAGCCGACCCGGCGCACCGCCTCCTCCAGCGCGGCCCGGGCCTCGGGCGCCGTCAGCCGGCGGGCCTGCAGCCGCAGCAGCGCCGCCACCGTCTGCAGGTTGTTCTTCACCCGGTGGTGGATCTCGCGGATTGTGGCGTCCTTCGTCATCAGCTCCCGCTCCCGGCGGCGCAGTTCGGTGACGTCCCGGACCAGGATCAGTGCGCCGGTGCGCAGGCCACCCACTACCAGCGGGATCGATCGCAGCTGGACCACCGAGCCATTGGACTCCACTTCGGTCTCGCGCGGCGCCCGGCCACTGGCGGTCACCATCAGTGAGTCGTCGGCGGGCAGGCCGGGCGCACACAGCCGGGCGGTCAGCGGGCCGAGGTCGGCCCCGACCAGGTCCGCGGACAGGCCGAGCCGCCGGTAGGCCGACAGCGCGTTGGGACTGGCATAACTGACCCTGCCGGACCGGCCGAGCCGGAGCAGCCCGTCGCCCACCCGGGGCGAGCGGACCAGGGCCGGCTCCTCCTCAGGGTGCGGGAACATGCCGGCCGCGATCATCTGGGCGAGATCGTCCGCCCCCTTGAGGTAGGTCAGCTCCAGCCGGCTGGGGGTGCGGGCGGAACTGAGGTTGGTGCTGCGCTCGATCACCGCGATGACCCGGCCCTTGCGGGTCACCGGGATTGTCTCCCGCCGGACCGGCACATCCTTGGTCCACTCCGGGTCACCCTCCCGGCAGATGCGCTGCTCGGCGTAGGCCGCGTCCACGAACGGGCGCTCCAGGGCCGCGGCCTGGGTGCCGACCGCGTCGTCCTGGAATGAGGTGGGGCCGGTGGTGGGGCGCATCTGGGCCAGCACCACCCAGCCGTTGCCCCTCCGCAGCGGCGCCCACAGCACCAGGTCGGCGAAGGACAGGTCGGCGAGCAGCTGCCAGTCCGATACCAGCGCGTGCAGCCACTCGATGTCTGCCTCACGGAGCGCGGTCAGCTCACGGGCCAGGTCGTTCATGGTCGGCACGCCTCATCATCGCACCCGGCCGCGCCTGCTGCCGGCCGCCCCGCCCGGCGGTGGCCGTGGGTGGCCGGGCAGGCGGTGACTGCGGCTCCGGGCTGGCCAGAATAGCCGAATCGTCGATGTCTGCCGGGAGGCGGCGGTGACGGGCGGGGGCTGGCTGGCTAGGGTCGGCGGCATGGAAAGTCTTGGCGACCCTGGCACCGGAACCGGCCAGCCCAGCGGCGGCGAAACGGCGCTGGCAGCCAGCGGCCATGCGGCCGGCCAGCCCGCTGCTGCCAACGGGCCAGCCCGGCATGGTGGCGGGCAGGCCGTCGCGGCCGCCCAGCGGCACGGGGTGACCACGATGTTCACGCTGTCCGGTGGGCATGTGTTCCCCCTCTACGACGGCGCGGTGCGGGCAGTCCCGCCGCTGCGGCTGGTCGATGTCCGGCACGAGCAGACCGCGGTGTTCGCCGCCGAGGCCACCGCGCGGCTGACGAGGCAGCCCGGCCTGGCGGTCCTGACCGCCGGGCCGGGCGTGACCAACGGGATCAGCGCCATCACCACCGCGCATTTCAACGGCTCACCGGTGGTGGTACTGGCCGGCCGGGCCCCGGATTCCCGCTGGGGCTCAGGCAGCCTGCAGGAGATCGATCATCCGCAGCTGCTCACCCCGGTGACCAAGCGCGCCTTCACCGAGCACGCGGCCGGCCAGGCTGGTGCGGCGGTGGACGCGGCTTTCCGGCTGGCGCTCACACCGCACCGGGGACCGGTATTCCTCGACTTCGCGCTGGAAGCGCTTTTCGGCGAGGTGCCGCCGGCCGGTGCCGCCGGCCCGGGCACCGACGCCCTCGCCCCGGGTGCCGCCCGCGCGGCCGTACCCGGCCCCGACCCGGCCGATGTGGCCGCCATCGCCGCCCTGCTCGGCCAGGCCCGGCGCCCGGTACTGGTGGTCGGCTCGGACGTGTGGCTGGGTGGCGCCGAGACCGCGGCCCGGGAAGCCGCCGAGGAGCTGCAGCTGCCGGTGATCACCAACGGCCAGGGCCGTGGCATCCTGCCCGCCGGTCATGACCTGCTGGTCACCCGGGCCCGTTCAGTGGCCTTCCGGGAAGCTGACCTGGTCATCGTGGCCGGCACGCCACTGGACTTCCGGCTCGGCTACGGGGAGTTTGGTGGCAGCGGCGGGGCGCCGCCCGCCCAGGTGGCACACGTGGCCGACGCCGCGGACCAGCTGGCCAGCCACCGTCCGCTGGCTGCCTCGGCCGCCGGTGACCTGGCTCGGTTCTTCGCCATGCTGCCGCCGGGCGCGGCCGGCCAGGGGGCCGGGACGGCCGCCGGCCGGGACGGCTATCGCTGGCAGGCGTCGTGGCTGCCGCGGCTGCGGGCCGCCCGGGCGGAGGCCATGGCCGCTGACGGCGTGCTGCTGGCCAGTGACGCCGACCCGATCCACCCGATGCGCATCTACGGCGAGCTGGGCCGGCTCCTCGCCGATGACGCGGTGGTGATTGGAGACGGCGGCGACTTCGTCTCCTACGCGGGCAAGTACATCGAGCCCCGGCAGGCTGGTGGGTGGCTGGATCCGGGCCCGTACGGCTGCCTGGGCACCGGGCTCGGCTATGCCATCGCCGCCCGGATCGCCCGGCCGTCATCCCAGGTGGTGCTGCTGCTGGGCGATGGGGCCGCGGGGTTCTCGCTGATGGACGCGGATACCCTGGTCCGGCACCGGCTGCCGGTCGTGATCATCTGCGGCAACAACGGCATCTGGGGCCTGGAAAAACACCCCATGCAGGCCCTGTACGGCTACGACGTGGTGGCCGACCTGCAGCCGGGATGCCGCTACGACGAAGTGGTGCGGGCTCTCGGCGGGGCCGGCGAGATGGTCACCCGGCCCGCCGGCCTGGCGGCCGCGTTCCAGCGCGCGTTCGCCTCCGGTGTGCCCTACCTGGTCAATGTGGTCACCGATCCCGGCATCGCCTACCCGCGCTCGACCACGGGCATCTGAGCCAGCACCGGCCAGGACGATCCGGCTGCTCCGCTCCCTGGCGCTGGCCGGTGCCTGCCCACCGTAACGGGCCGGGCCGGCCTCGCCGCGGGTGACCCGGATGGTGTCACGGCCAGCCCGCGTGCGGGGTGTCCACCCGGACCGCCAGCACCTGCCCGGTCCTGGCCGGGCTCATCATCTGCTCCATCCCGCGCCATTCCGCGGCCAGCACAAACAGCGTCCGTCCCTCGTCGCCACCAAGCATGCAGGCAAAACAGCCCCGGTCCAGCTCGACCCGCTGCAGCACCCGGCCGCCCTCAGCCACCCGCACGCAGTGCTTGCCCGGCACATCGGCATACCACGCCGCGCCGTCGGCGTCCAGGCAGATTCCGTCGGGGTAGCCGCCCGGCAGGCCGGCCCACACCCGCCGGCCCGACAGCCCGCCATCCGCGGCGATGTCGAACGCGGTCAGCCGGTTACCGTGCGACTCGGCCACGATCAGGGCCGAATTGTCCGGCGTCACGGCCATGCCGTTGCCGAACTCCAGCCCGCTGGCCACCTGCCGGGCCGTGCCGTCGGGCGTGACCAGCACGATGACCGTTCCGTTGACATACGCGTTGCCACGGCCGTCCACCACGATCTCGTTAAATGTGGGGGCGATGGCGTTCAGGTCGGCGTGGGTCACCAGCGACCCGTCCGGCTCCCGGCGCAGGATCAGCGCCTCCTGGCCGGACACCGCCAGCATCCGCCCGTCGGGCAGCCAGTCGATGGAGTACGGGAGGGTGGTCGGGATCCGGGTGATCACCTCAGCGGCCCCGTCCGGGCCGAGCGCGATCACCTGCTGGGTGCCCCAGTTGCAGAACCACAGCCGGCCATCGTGCCAGCGGGGCGACTCACCGAACGCCAGCCCGTCCATGATGATCTGGGCTCCGGTCATGACCGCGCCTCAGCCCGCGAGCAGGTAGGCCGCGAGCCGGTCTGGCTGCGACAGGGCGATCAGGTGGCCGCCCGGCAGCACGTCGGCCTCGATGCCGAGCCGGTCCCGCGCCAGCGCACGCTGGAAGGCGGCCGGGAAGAGGCGGTCGTCCGCCCCGGCCACCACCCGGATCGGCACGGCCGGCCAGGAGCCGAAATCGCAGACGGAGCCGAACACCACGTCGGCCTCTGGCCGCTGATACGGCTCGCCCGCCGCCGCCACCTCGGGCGGGACGTCGTGCAGGAAGTAGACCGCGAGGTCGAGATCGGTGCCATAACCGCCGCGCTCTGCCGCCTCGGCCCGGGCCTGCTGCCAGCCGGTGGCGGCCCACCAGGCGCCGGGCGTCTCGCCCGGGACCGGGATCATCGCGTTGACGAGCACGATGCCGCGGACGCCGATCTTTTCCGCCACCAGCGGCGCCGTGAACCCGCCGAGCGACTGGGCGACCAGCACCACGTCGCGGGCGTTCCCGATGGCCGCCAGGACCGTGCTGGCATACTCCGGTAGTCCGGCGGTCTCGTCGTCGCCGGGCAGATCGACCGCGATCATCTGGTGGCCGGCCGCCGCCAGCAGCGGGGCGACGCGGTGCCAGTACCAGGCGGTGCCACCGGCGCCAGGGATGAGTGTGAATGCTGTCATGGTCCTAGAGTAGGACTTCATGCTCCTAAAAAACAACCAACATGGCTATACTGGCGCTTGTGACCACTGCCCGCCGCTATGCCGATCCGTGCGGGATCGCCCGCGCCCTGGATGTGGTCGGCGACCGCTGGGCGCTGCTGATCGTCCGCGAGCTGATCTTCGGCCCGCAGCGGTTCTCACAGCTGCGGGCCGGCCTGCCCGGGGTCAGCGCGAATGTGCTCGCGCAGCGGCTGCGTGAGCTGGCTGCGGCCGGCCTCGTCCGGTCCGGCCTGCTCGACCCGCCAGCCAGCGTCGCGGTGTATGAGCTCACCGAGCGCGGCCTGGCGCTGGAGCCGGTGCTGCTGGAACTGGCCCGGTGGGGCAGCCAGCAGCCGGTGACCACCGCGAACGAGCTGAGCGTCAGCGCGCTGATGTTCGCCTTGCGGACCGTCGCCGACCCCGCCGGGTCCAGCCATGTCAGCTACGCGCTGCGGGTAGATGGCCAGTGGTTCACACTCGAGGGGGCCGGATCGTCCGTCACGATCCGCCGTGGCCGCACCGGGCAGCCAGCCGCAGCCCTGGCGGCCGACACGGCCACGCTGCGGTCGGTCGCCTTCGGCCGCGAGCCGGTCAGCGCGGCCGAGCGGGATGGCCGGCTGGCCATCAGCGGCGATCGCGGGGCCGCCGAGCGCTTCCCCCGGCTGTTCGCCGTCCCCGCCACGCCGGCACGCTAGCCCGCAGCCAGACTGGGCCAGCTCCTCCGGCACGAGCTGCCCGGTCAGCTGATCGTCGCGATGAGGTCACCCTCCTGGACCACATCGCCCTCGCTCACGTGCAGCTTGGCCAGCGTGCCGGAGTCCTCGGCCAGCACCGGGATCTCCATCTTCATCGACTCCAGGATGACCAGGGTGTCGCCGTCCTCGACCTGATCCCCCTCGGTGGCGACCACTTTCCAGACGTTCGCCACCATTTCCGCGCGGACTTCGGCCACCCACGGCTCCTCTCCTCAGCCGGTCCCGGCCGGGCCGGCGCCGCCATCAATTGTGCTGCCCCGGTGGTCAGGACCGCAGCCCAGCCACGACAGACGTGTCGTAGTCGCCGCTCGCGAACGCCTCGCTGGCCAGCAGGTCGGCGTGGAACGGCAGGTTGGTCTTCGGGCCGGCGATCCGGAACCTGGCCACCGCGGCGGCCGCCCGGGCCAGCGCCTCCGCCCGGCTGGCACCGTGCACACACAGCTTGGCCAGCAGCGGATCGTAGAACGGCGTGACCACGTTGCCCGCTTCGTACCCGGCATCCACCCGCACGCCCGGGCCGGCCGGCTGCTCCCAGCGGGTGATCTCGCCCGGGCTGGGCAGGAACCGCACCGGATCCTCGGCGTAGACCCGCAGTTCCATCGCATGCCCGTCGCGGGGAACGCGGCGCGGGTCGAAGCTCACCGGTTCCCCAGCCGCGACCAGGAACTGCTGCTCGACCAGGTCGATGCCGGTGACCAGTTCGGTGATCGGGTGCTCCACCTGGAGCCGGGTGTTCATCTCCAGGAACATGAACCCGCCGGTGCTCACGTCGAGCAGGAACTCGACGGTGCCCGCACCCCGGTAGCCGACCGCCTCACCGGCCCGGACCGCCGCCGCGAGCAGCCGGGCCCGCAAATCCTGGCCCACCCCCGGGGATGGTGTCTCCTCCGCGACCTTCTGGTGCCGCCGCTGCACCGAGCAGTCGCGCTCGCCGAGGGCCACCACTGTGCCGTCGGCGAGCCCGAATATCTGCACCTCGACGTGCCGGGCGCTGGGCACGAACCTTTCCAGCAGGATCGCCGGGCTGCCGAAGAAGCGCTCGGCCCGGGTACGGGCGGTCTCGTACGCGGCCGCCAGCTCCTCCGGGCTGGCTGCGGCGCTCATCCCGATCCCGCCGCCGCCGGCGGCAGCCTTGACCATCACCGGGTAGCCGATCCGGTCTGCCTCGGCCATGGCCATCTGCACGCTGACGACCGGCTCGGTGGTGCCCGCCGCCACCGGCACCCCGGCCGCCGCCATCAGATTCCTGGCCCTGATCTTGTCGCTCATCTGCGCCATCGCCGCGGGCGGCGGGCCGACCCAGACCAGGCCCTCGGCCAGCACCCGCTCAGCGAAGGCTGGATTCTCCGACAGGAAGCCGTAGCCGGGGTGGATGGCGCGGGCGCCCGTCCGCTCGGCCGCGGTGAGGATCGCGTCCACCGCCAGATAGCTGCGGGCCGGCGGGGGCGGGCCGATCAGCACAGCCTCGTCGGCCGCCCGGACGTACGGCAGGGTGGCGTCCGCTTCCGAGTAGACCGCGACGGCCCTGATCCCGAGCCGCCGGGCGGTGCCGATTACCCGGCTGGCGATCTCGGCGCGGTTGGCGACGAGCACGGACTCAAGCATCCAGGCAGCCTAGTGGCTGCGCCGGTGGCGGCGAAGCGCAGCCGCACGTTCACTCCGGAGCCGCGGACAACCAGGGCCAGGTTCGCCATACCGGAAAAGAAGGGCGGCCCGGGCAGCGCAGCTATGCGCCGGGTTCGTCAGCCTCGAGCTCGGCCTGCACCTGCTGAATCCGGGCCATGACCTTGGCCCGCAGTTCGCCGGACGCCCGGTCGGACCCGCAGCATTTGTGCACGAGATGCTTGACGGCCTCTTCCAGGCCGTATTCACGCAGGCACGGGCCGCATTCGTCGAGATGCTGGTGGATCTTGGCGTAATCCGGGCCGTCCAGCTCATGGTCAAGATACGTATAGACCCGGTCGAGCACCTCGCTGCACGGCACCTCGTGAGGATTTCCGCAGCTCATCTCGCGTCCTTCCCCCCATCCGCGGGCCCCGGCTCACCCGGAGCCTGCCCGCGGCCATCGGCCGACACCCGGACCAGGCCGCTGTCAGCCGCGTAATCCTGCAGCATGTCACGTAGCTGGCGCCGCCCGCGGTGCAGCCGTGACATGACGGTGCCGATGGGCGTGCCCATGATCTCGGCGATCTCTTTGTAGGCGAAGCCCTCGACGTCCGCCAGGTAGACGGCGATCCGGAATTCCTCCGGCAGCGCCTGCAGCGCGTCCTTCACGTCGGAGTCGGGCAGCCGCTCGAGCGCCTCCGCCTCGGCCGACTTCAGCCCGGACGAGGTGTGCGAAGCGGCCCGCGCCAGCTGCCAGTCCTCGACATCCTCGGCACCGGAGCGCTGCGGTTCGCGCTGCCGCTTCCGGTAGTTGTTGATGAAGGTGTTGGTGAGGATCCGGAACAGCCACGCCTTGAGATTCGTCCCCGGCTGGAACTGGTGGAACGACGCATAGGCCTTGGCAAAGGTCTCCTGCACCAGATCCTCGGCGTCGGCCGCGTTACGGGTCATCCGCATCGCGGCGGAGTAGAGCTGATCCAGGAAGGGCAGGACGTCATGCTCGAACCGCTCTCTCCGCTGCTCGAGTGTCTCGGCGACGGGACCCACCCCCTCAGCTGTCGGTGTTCCCGTCAGCCCACGGTAGCCGGACACGGCGGGGGGCGCATGCCCGGCCCGGGCCGGGCTGAGCACGGCGGTGGCGGAGAGGTCATCAACAGGTGGGTAGCTGGTCACGAGCACGACCGGTGCAACATGGGCAAGCGCGGCTTCATTCCGCGGGCAGCGGCCGCCGGGCCCGGCTGGCCGCAGACGTCGGGCCAGGTCAGGTGAGGCACCCTGGACCACGGGGAAGACCACTCATGGTGGGCATGCGAGCGGGGCCCAGCCGGTGACGCTGCGCCTCGCGCCCCGGCGCCGCGCCCGCCGCGGCCCGGGTGCCCAATGGCGGACGGAGTGAAGGTGCCGGAGTCGGCAGCCAGTCCCCTGGCGGTCCTGGGGCCAGGCCCGCTCACTGGCTACTGGCAGTTCCGGCGGGCGGTGGCCCGCGCGCAGCTGGCCGAGTGGCTGCCGCCGCGCCGGCGGCTCATTGTCGACATCTCCGGGCCGGACAGTACCGGCAGCGCCCAGGCGGCGGCGCGCGGGCACACGGTGATCAGGGTGATTCCGCCGCCGCAGGCCGCCGCACCCGTCCCAGCCGGGCAACGGCACCGCCGGGGCGTGGTCGTGCCGGTGGTCGCCGAGCCGGCCAGCCTGGCCTTCCTCGCCGCCGGAAGTGCGGACGCGATCATCGCCGAGGACGGGACGCTGTCCCGGCAGCTGATGGCGGAGGACCTCGCCGCCGAGATCGCCCGGGTGCTGCGGCCGGACGGTCAGTTGCTCGCCAGTGTCGACTCGCTGGTGCTCGGCATGGCCGTGCTCGCCGAGCAGCGCTGCTGGGCTGGGCTCACCGACCTGCCGAAGGCGGAGGTCGTGCTCATCCCCTGGCCGGACGGCAGGATGACCCGTTGTTACGGGGTCAGCCAGTTCCGCGACCTGCTGACCGAGGCCGGACTGGAGGTCAGCTGGATCCGGCCGCGCACGGTGCTGTCCCCGCCGCTGGTTGAGCATGTGCTGGCCGCCCGCCCAGGCGAGATCGCGCGGCTGGTCCGGGCGGAGCTGGCGGCCGGAAAGGACCGGCCGGTGGTCTCCCCGCAAGTGGCACGGCACGGCCGGGATGACACGGACGGCATGTTCCCGGCCGAGTCGTTCGGGATCAGCCTGCTGGCTGCCGCCCGTAAGCCGGCCCGGTCCCGCTGAGCCGGCGGCCGGCCAGGTACCGGCCACGGAAGGGGCATGGTCATCGCCCCCGGTCCCGCTTGCCCTGGCATTTCACACAGCGGACGGCCTCCGGCCGCGCGTCCAGCCGCCCTTCCGGGATCGGCCCACCACAATCGGCGCAGGTGCCATAGGTGCCGCGGTCGATCCGCAGGATGGCATCCAGCACGGCCCTGAGCTGCTGCCGGGCGGCCGCGAGCACCGCCTGCACGCGATCGCTCTCCGACAGGTTGGTGCCCACGTCGGCGGGATCCTGCGGGGAGTCCGCCGCGGCCTGGCCCGCGGTCTGCTCCCCCTGCAGCACCGTTATGGACCTGTCGAGCTCGCCGCGCATTTCCTCCAGGCGCTGACGCGCGAGGGCGGTGTCCATAGGGCTCCTCCTTCGGTCACCAGCGGAGCAGAGCAGAGCTTCGGGTACTCCCGCCGGCTGGGCTTGGCTCAGAACAGGGTGAGCGGGGCGGTGCCGGGGCGGCGATGCCGGTCCCCGTCACGGGGATGGCGGCCGGCTCCCGCCCGCCCAGCTGGTGGGCCGGCCGCGTGCCCGGCAGCCGTGGCCATGCCGGGTGCCGGCCCGGCAGGTGGCGGGCCGGTCCCACCACTGGCATTGGATCCTGCTATGAGCTCGCCGCCGGGCCCGGTGGCCAGCGGCTCGATCAGGGCAGGACCGTTGTTGCGCACAGCGTTGACCGCCGTGGACACCGGATCAGAGACCAGCCCGCCAGCCATTGCGGGCGCCAGCAGCGCCAGCAGGTCAGCCCGGTCGGTCATGGCGGGATCGAGCCAGTCCGCCCGCCGGGTGGGCTCGATCACCATCGGCATCCGGTCATGGATCTGGCCGACGGTGTCTTCCGCCCGGGTGGTGATGATCGTCGCCGTCCACAGCCAGGCCGACGGGTGATCCCCGGGGTACTCCTTGTCCCGCCAGATCTCGTACAGCCCTGCGAACGCGAGCACGCCAGCCGCGGGCGGGTGGATGTAATACGGCTGCTTACGCACCCGGCCGCCTTCGTGGATCTGCTGCCACTCATAGAAGCCGTCCGCGGGCAGCAGGCACCGGCGGCGGGTGAAGGCCTGCCGGAAGGCGGGCTTGGTGTCCACCGTCTCCGCCCGGGCGTTGATCAGGCGGCTGCCGATCGAGGTGTCTTTGGCCCACGACGGCACCAGACCCCAGCGGACCACCCGCAACTCACGCGCCACGTCCAGCGGTGGTGACCCATCATGGCCGCGGCTGCCCCTGGTCATCACCGCGTACACCGGCTTGGTCGGGGCCACGTTGTAGTCGGGCTCCAGCGACTCCGTCACCCGGTCGCGCTCGATCCGGAACTCGGCAAGGAGTTCCTCACGTTTGCGCGCAGAGGCGTACCGGCCGCACATGCCCTCACCTTGTCGCCATGTGGCAGACACACCACATGCACAGAATGTGTGCCTTTCATAGCCACGATCGGAGCCTGCCAAACCTGGGCCAGCGCAGCACCGCCGACCCGGCCTGGGAGTGGTTCCTTCCCCGCTGGCGGCGGTCCACACCCGCGGCCGGCCACTAGGCTCGCAGCATGGACACCAGGCCGGCGGCCAGGACCGGCCCGCACTGGCGGGTGCCGGCGGCGGATGGCCCGGTGCGGGCGGTCGTCACGCTGCCGGGCTCGAAGTCCATGACCAACCGGGCGCTGGTGCTCGCGGCCCTCGCGGACGGGCCAAGCCTGGTCGCCAACCCGCTTCAGGCCCGGGACACGCTGCTCATGGCGGGCGCCGTGACCGCCCTCGGCGCGGCCGTCGGCACCGGGGCTGGCGGCGGCTGGCCGGTGGCACCGGGCCAGCCGACCGGTGACACCCGGGTGGATGTGGGCAACGCCGGCACGGTGATGCGTTTCGTGCCACCGGTCGCCGCGCTGGCCGCCGCCAGCGTGGAGTTCCATGGGGACAGCCGGGCATCACAGCGCCCGGTCGGCCCGCTGCTGGCTGCTCTGCGGGAGCTCGGCGCGGTGATCGACGACGGCGGCCACGGTGCCATCCCCTTCACCGTGCGGGGCACCGGCTCGCTGGCCGGTGGCGCGGTCACCGTGGATGCCTCCGCCTCCTCACAGCTCGTCTCCGGGCTGCTGCTGGCCGCGCCACGCTACGCGAAGGGAGTGGAAGTCCGGCACCGCGGGCTGCGGCTGCCATCCGCCCCGCATCTCGCCATGACCGTGCAGATGCTGCGCGACGCCGGGGCTGAGGTGGAGGCCAGCGGCGATCCCGGCGGGCGCCCTGGCAGCTGGCGGGTGCACCCGGGAACGATCCGGCACGGCACCTTCGGTGTCGAGCCGGATGTGGTCAACGCCGGCCCGTTCCTGGCCGCCGCGCTGGTCACCGGTGGCACGGTGACCATCCGGGACTGGCCCGCGCGGACCAGCCAGCCGGCCGGCCCCATGCTGGAACTGCTGACCACCATGGGCGGCCGGTGCGAGGTGACCAGTGGCGGGCTGACCGTCTCCGGGACCGGCAGGGTCCACGGTGTCACTGCCGACCTCGGCGACCTGCCAGAGATGACGCCGGTGGCGGCCGCGCTGGCCGCGCTGGCGGACGGGCCGTCCCGGCTGACCGGGGTGGGCCACATCCGGCAGCAGGAGACAGACCGGCTGGCCGCACTCGCCACCGAGCTCAACAGGCTCGGCGGCGACGTCCGGGAACTCCCGGATGGCCTGGCGCTCCGGCCCCGGCCGCTGCACGGCGGCGTATTCGCCAGCTATGACGATCACCGGCTGGTGATGGCCGCCGCGGTGCTCGGGCTTGCCGTCCCCGGGATCGAGCTCGCCGGCGCGGCCACGGTCGGCAAGACGTTTCCCGGCTTCACGAGCTTGTGGGCGGCCATGCTGGCAGGCGCGCCCTGACCACCCGGAGCGGCCTGGACAGGCTGGACGAGGACGACGTGCGGGTGCGCCCGGGACGCGGCTCCCGGCCCCGCACCCGCCGCCGTCCCGGGCACGAGGACGCCGCCGAGGGATTCGTGGCGGCGGTCGACCGGGGCCGGTACCGGGCCCTGGTCGGCGACCACTGGGTGACCGCCATGCGGGCACGGGAGCTGGGCCGCCGTGGTGTGGTGGTCGGCGACCGGGTCGCGCTGGCAGGCGACACCTCCGGCGCGCCGGGCACGCTGGCCCGGGTGGTCCGGGTGGAACAGCGGACCACGGTGCTGCGGCGGTCCGCCGACGACGCCGACCCGGTGGAACGGGTGATCGTGGCGAACGCCAGCCAATTGGTCATCGTGTCCGCACTGGCCGACCCGCCGCCCCGGCCGCGGCTGATCGACCGTTTCCTGGTCGCCGCCTTCGACGCCGGGCTGGCACCGCTGCTCTGCCTCACCAAGGCCGACCTGGCTCCGGCCGGGGAATTGCTGGCCAGCTACAGCCCGCTGGGCATCCCGCACGTGGTGATCGGGCGGCCCCTGGAGGCGGCGGTGCTGGCACCGCTGCGTGAGCACCTGGCCAGACGGCTGAGCGTGCTGGTCGGGCATTCCGGGGTGGGCAAGTCCACGCTGGTCAACGCGCTGATACCGGACGCGGACCGGGCGGTGGGCGAGGTCAGCCCGGTCACTGGCCGGGGCCGCCACACCTCGTCGTCCGCGGTGGCGCTGCTACTGCCGGGCGGCGGCTGGATTATCGACACGCCCGGCCTGCGCGGGTTCGGGCTGGCACATGTAGCGCCGGACCGGGTGGTGCGGGCCTTCCCGGACCTGGCCGGCGGAGTGGCGGCCTGCCCACCGGGGTGCCGTCACCTGGACACCGACTGCGCCCTCGACGACTGGGTGCGCGATCAGGGGAACGACCCGCGGCTGGTGGCCCGCCTCGATTCGCTCCGCCGCCTGCTCCGCAGCCGGGAAGCAGGCCCGGAATAAGCGGTTGTGGGCATCCGGCGTCGCGCCCGGGCCGGGTAAGCGATACCGTTCGCGCCATGGCGGGCTACGACGATGACCTGCGTTTCGCACATGTCCTGGCGGACGCCGCGGATGACATCACCACTCGCCGGTTCCGCGCGCTGGACCTGCGGGTGGACTCCAAGCCTGACCTCACGCCGGTCACCGACGCCGATCACACCGTCGAGGAGTCGCTGCGCAACGTGCTGCGCCGGTCCCGGCCGCGGGATGCCGTGCTGGGTGAGGAGTTCGGCCGGGTCGGCGGCGGCCCGCGCTGCTGGGTGATCGACCCGATCGACGCGACCAAGAACTACGTGCGCGGGGTACCGGTCTGGGCCACCCTGATCGGGCTGATGGATGGCGCGGAGGTAGTGGTCGGCGTGGCCTCCGCGCCGGCGCTGAGCCGCCGCTGGTGGGCCGCCCGCGGCGGTGGCGCCTGGACCGGGCGTGGCCTGACCAAGGCCAGCCGCTGCCGGGTGTCATCGGTCGGCCGCCTGGCCGACGCGTCGTTCTCCTACTCCAGCCTGGCCGACTGGGAGGAGCAGGGCCGGCTGGACGGGTTCCTGGAACTGGCCCGGCGGGTGTGGCGAACCCGTGCGTTCGGCGACTTCTGGTCGCACGTACTGGTGGCCGAGGGAGCGGCGGAGGTGTCCGCCGAGCCCAAGGTGTCGTTGTGGGACCTGGCGGCACTGCAGGTCATCGTGGAGGAAGCCGGTGGCACCTTCACCGATCTGTCCGGGCAGGCGACACCGGACGGCGGCAGCGTGGTCGCCAGCAACGGCCTGCTCCACACCGAGGTGCTCAAACTGCTTTCCCTGGCCAGGCCCGGCCGTCCGGGCCAGTCCCGCTGACCGTCGCCCGGGCCCGGCCGGGCCTTGCCCTCCCGGCGGCAATCACCGATGCTGGGTACAGGTCACAAAGGCACAAGCGCGGTTTGCGCGTGGGCGCCCTGTGCAGCACAAAGGTGTGTGGCTGGCCGCCTGGCCGACGGCACACGCAGCGCTGTCCCAATCGTCAGGGAGTGATGGCCGATGAAAGTCCGGGATGGCATGACCACGCTGGTGCTGACGATCGGGCCAGCTCATACCCTGCGCGAGGCCGCCCGCCTCATGTCTTCCCGGCGGGTCGGTGCGGCGGTGGTCATCGATCCCGAGAATTCGGGCGTCGGCATCCTGACCGAGCGGGACATCCTCGATTCCCTCGCCGCCGGGCAGGACCCCGACACCGAGGTGGCGGCCGCGCACCGGACCCTCGACGTGGTCTACGCGTCCCCGGACTGGACTCTGGAGCAGGCCGCGGCCACCATGGTCCGGGCCGGGTTCCGGCACCTGGTCGTGGTGGACGGCAATGAGGTAACGGGCCTGCTGTCCATGCGCGACATCGTCCGGGTGTGGTCCGGGGCCGAGGCCCCGCCCCAGCCGACCGCCGCCTCGGCCTGACCGCCCCCCGGGCCGCTTGCCCCGGAGCGGCCGGTGCGCCAGAGTGGGGCGCCATGCGGCTCACTGGCACGGTCGCCCTGGTTACCGGCGGGTCCTCCGGTATCGGTGCGGCGGCCGCTCGCGCGCTCGCCGCGGCCGGTGCCCGGCTGCTGATCGCGGGCCGGGACGCGGGCCGGCTGCACGAGGTCGCCAGCCAGACCGGCGGGGTGGCGCTGACGTGCGACCTCGCCTCGGCCACCGGGCCCGCCGCGCTGGCCGCCGCGGCCCTGCGGGCCGCGGCCAGCCTGGCACCAGCCGGGGCCGGGCCGGCCGGCATCGACATCCTGGTCAACAACGCTGGAGTGGGGTGGGCCGGGCCGCTGGCCGAGATCCCGGCGGCCAAGGTGGCCGAACTGGTAGCGGTGAACCTGACCGCGCCGATGGAACTGACCCGGCTGCTGGTGCCAGCCATGGTCGCCCGGCAGCGGGGGCGGGTGGTCTTCGTCTCCTCCATCGCCGGTGCGACGGGCGTTCGTGGCGAGGCCGTCTATTCGGCTACCAAGGCGGGGCTGACGACGTTCGCCGAGAGCCTGTCCTACGAACTGGCCGGACAAGGCGTCCGGGCCTGCGTAATCGTGCCCGGCGTGATCGACACACCGTTCTTCGACCGGCGCGGGCGGCCGTATCAGCGGCGCCGCCCGGTTCCCATCCCGGCCGAGCGGGTAGCCCGGGCGGTGGTGTCATGCCTGGAACATGACCGGACGGTGGCCTACGTGCCCGGCTGGATGCGCGGGCCCGCCTGGCTGCACGGTGCGGCCCCGGGCATCTTCCGGGCCCTGGCCGCCCGGTTCGGCTAGCCCGCCGCCGGTTCAGCGTGGCCTGCATCCGGCCAGCCCGCGCCGGTTCAGCTGGCCGGCGACCGGCGGAAGAGCCGGGCGATGGCGTGCCCGAGGCGGCCGAACATGGACTTGATGACCATGCCGACCACCCGCACCGGCTCGTTCTCGCGGGCGGCGCCGGTCCCGCCCCCGCCTGCGGTCCCGTCCCCGCCACCAGTCCCGGCACTGGCCACAGCCCCTCCGGGGGCCGCCGTATCCGCGCCCCGGGCACCGCTGATGGGCTTGCCCAGCACGTCGGCTTCCAGGTTGTCCACGAACTGCTGCAGCAGCTTCGCGCTGACGTCATGCATGACCCCGCGCCCGAACTGGGCCACCCGGCCACTGACTGTGAGGTCGGTAATGATCGATACCAGCGTGCCGTCCCCCTGCTCGGTCATGGTCGCTGTCACCAGTGCCGCCGCGTTCCCCTGGCCACGCGCATCGCGCCCGCTCGCCTTCATCACCACCCGGTGGGCCGACTCATCCTTCTCGGTAAGCAGGGCGGTGCCCTGGTACTGGGCGGTGATGGGACCAACCTTGATCTTGACCAGGCCGTGGTAGGTGTCACCGTCCACTTCGGTGAGCTCGGCTCCGGGCATGCAAGGCGCTATTTCCTCGATGTTGGTGAGCACCGCCCAGGCCCTGCCGATCGGAGCCGCCACGGTGAACTCGTGGTTGAGTTCCATTCGCCTACCTCCAATGCCCGGGCCGGGGCCTGCCCGTTCGCGACGCAGCCGGTGTGATCATCATGCCGGTAACGGCCCGGCTGGTGAAGATTCCGGGACTGCGCAATACTGCCCCGCCGATGGTCCATCATGGGTGATGCTTATCTGCCCTGGCCGGGAATGGAGAACATGGTGAGCGCGACCACCACGGGCCCTGATTCGCAGGCCATGACGGCGCCGCCCGGCGGGCGGCAGTGGCTTGCCGTGGCCGGGCTGGTGCTGGTACTGGCGTGCCTGCTGCCGCCGCTTGTCCTCCTCGCCCACCGGTACGTATTCGCGGAGGCGATCCAGTTCGCCGTGTTCGCGATGGCTGGGCCGGCGCTGCTGGTGCTCGGTGCGCCCTGGCGGTTCCTGCACCTGTCCGGGCTGGCCAGCCGGCTGGCGGCGGAACGGCGGGCCCGGCGCTCGATCATGCGGGCGGTGGCGGTGCTGGCGGTCTTCTTCGCCGTCTGCCTGTGCTGGCGGCTGATTCCGGTCGTGGATGCGGTGGCCCGGCATCCCCTGCTGATCCTGCCGGAGGCGGCGACCCTGCTGCTGGCCGGTATCGCGCTCTGGCTTGAACTGGTGGCCTCGCCCCCGATCGCGCCACGGCTGCCCCGGCCACAGCGGGCACTGATCGCGGTCCTGGCCATGTGGTCGACCTGGGCAGTCGCCTACGTGATCGGGTTCTCTGCGCATGGGCTGTTCAGTGCGTATGACCCGGCCGGGAGCGGGCTGGGCGCGGTCACCGACCAGGAGATCGCGGTGGCGCTGATCTGGGCGGTCGCCGGGTTCTGCTTCGTCCCGGTGGTGATCGTGACCATGCTCGGCTGGCTGACCGCTGGCGAAGGCCCGGATGAGGAGTTCCAGCGGATCTTCCGGGATGACCAGGACCGGGCCGCGGTGCGAGGCTGGGGCGGCCACCGCCCTAGCGCCCGGCCCGGCCGCCGGACTGCCGCCCGGCCCGGCGCGCGATAATCACGGTCGCGGCGAGCTCTGGAGAACTGACCACCCGCGGCACCAGCCCATGCCCGGCGGCAAGCCCGGCCATCCGCGCTGCCTGCCGCGCGCTGGTCTCCACCAGCAGGTGGCCGCCCGGCGCCAGCCACCGCGGTGCTGCGGCGGCGACCCGCCGCAGCACCGCCAGCCCATCCACGCCGCCATCGAGAGCCGTCCGCGGCTCGTGGCGGCGCGCTTCCGCCGGCAGCAGCCCGACCTCGGCGGTCGGCACGTAGGGCGCGTTCGCGATCAGCACATCCACCCGGCCCTGCAGCGCCGGTGGCAGCGGCTGGTACAGGTCGCCCTGGTAGACCTGGCCCTCAGCAGCGGTGAGGTTGCGCCGGGCGCAGCGCACCGCAGCTGGATCGATGTCGACGGCATGCACGCTGGCCCCCGGCAGCGCCGCAGCCACCGCCGCCGCCACCGCCCCCGATCCGCAGCACAGATCCACCACCACCGGCGGCAACGATGCCCGGTCCCGGCAGGCGAGCGCGATGGCCTGGCCGGCCAGGAATTCGGTGCGGCGGCGGGGAGCGAAGACGCCCGGCTCCACCGCGATGCGCAGCCCGCAGAATTCCGCCCAGCCCAGCACCTGCTCAAGCGGCATCCCGGCGGCCCGCTGGTCCACCAGCCGGGCCAGCTCGGCTGGGTTCCTGGCCGCCGCGATGAGCAGGCCGGCCTCGTCCTCGGCGAACACGCACCCGGCCGCCCGGAGCCTGGCCACGACCTCCGGCCGCGGCAACGATGAAGTGGAGCCTGGCATGCCAGCCCTTCAGCCGTGCCTGACGGCAGGTGTCTCCCACCGCGCACGATCACGGTATGCCCGGCAGCCGGCCGCACGGGCCGCGCGTGAGGTCGCTCACCCGCGCCTGGCCGCCCCCGCGGCCCATCCCGGCGCGTGGTGAGCCGATGGCGGAAAGTTAACCGGCCGTTCCGATTGTGCCGGCGTGCCCCGGGAAGGAATCTCCCCCGGTGCGGGTGGTGACATGCCCTGCCTGGCGGCTCAGCATGGACAAGGGCTGGCCGATGGGCCGGCCGGCCCAGGCCGGCCCGCCAGTGACGCCATCGGGGGCAGCTGCCCGCGCGGCACGAGGAGGGAATCCGTGGCCGAGCATTATGACGTGATCATTATCGGGACTGGCGCGGGGGGCGGGACGCTCGCGCATGCGCTGGCTGGTTCAGGTAAGCGGGTCCTGCTGCTGGAGCGGGGCGATTTCCTGCCCCGGGAGACGGGCAACTGGGACGCGCAGCAGGTGTTCGTGGATGGGCGGTACATCTCGAAGGACACCTGGTTCGACGACGGCGGGCAGCCGTTCCAGCCGCAGGTCCACTATTTCGTCGGCGGCGCGACCAAGCTGTACGGGGCGGCACTGTACCGGCTGCGCCCGCAGGATTTCGGGGAGCTGCGGCACATGGATGGGATCTCCCCCGCCTGGCCGCTGTCCTACGACGACTTCGAGCCGTGGTACAGCCAGGCCGAGCAGCTCTACCAGGTGCACGGCAACACCGGTGAGGACCCGACCGAGGGCCACCACAGCAAGCCTTACCCCTGGCCCGCGGTCTCGCATGAGCCGAGGATCCAGCAGATTACTGATGACCTGGCTAAGGGCGGCTACCAGCCGTTCCACGCCCCGTGCGGGATACTGCTGGACGAAGCCGACCGGCCACGCAGCGAATGCATCCGTTGCACCTGGTGCGACGGGTACCCCTGCCTCGTGCATGCCAAATCCGACGCCGAGGTCATCGCTGTCCGGCCGGTCCTCGGACAGGCCAACATCACCCTGGTCACCGGGGCGCAGGTGAACCGGCTGGAGACAGACAGCTCCGGGCGGGCGGTCACCGGGGTGGTGGTCAGCCGCGGCGGTGCTACTGAGGTCTACACCGGCGACCTGGTGGCCCTGTGCGCCGGTGCCGCGAACAGCGCCCGGATCCTGCTGAATTCCGCCAGCGACGTTCATCCGCATGGGCTGGCGAACGGCTCGGACCAGGTGGGGCGCAACTACATGTTCCACAACTCCCTGGCCGTGGTGGCCCTGTCCAAGGAGAAGAACGACACCGTCTTCCAGAAGACGCTGGGCATCAACGACTTCTACCTGCCGACCAAGGACTACCAGTACCCGGCCGGCAACATCCAGATGATCGGCAAGTCCAACGCTGAGGCGATGCGCGGCGAGAAACCCAAGCTCACCAAGCTCTCCCCGGAATGGACCCTGTCCGACGTGGCCGAGCACGCGGTCGACTTCTGGCTCACCACCGAAGACCTGCCGCTGCCGGGCAACCGGGTGACCACCGACGGCGATGGCAACATCCACCTCGCCTACACCGCGACCAACAACGACGAGGCCGCCCGGCTGTATCACGAGCTGAAGAAGATCATGAACCACACCGGGATGGCCGAGCATCATGTGCTTGGCAAGAACTTCTACATGAACCTGAGCATCCCGATCGCGGGCTGTGCGCACCAGGCGGGCACCTGCCGGTTCGGCACCGACCCGGCCACTTCGGTGCTCGACACCAACTGCAAGGCGCACGAACTGGACAACCTCTACGTGGTGGACACGAGCTTCTTCCCGAGCATCGGCGCGGTCAACCCAGCGCTCACTGCGATCGCCAACGCCCTGCGGGTGGGCGAGCACATCCGGCAGCGGATCGCGTCCTGACCCCAGGCAGCCATGGCGACCAGGGCTGAGATCAGCGCCGTCAACGGGGCCGGGCTGATCCAGGGCATCACGCTGGTCACTTTCCCAGCGGCAAGCACGATTTTCACCGAGCCCAGCCAGTACGGCCTGTCGAACACCCAGTACGGGGCCATGTTCGTGCCACAGGTGGCCATGGCAATCACCGGCTCGCTGCTGGGAACGCGGCTAGCTGAGCGTTTCGGCACCAAACGGGTCTTCCTCGCTGGCCTGCTGGCCGACCTGGCCTCGATGGCGCTGCTGATCGTCAGCCAGTTCTTCAGCGGGCAGCAGAGCCTGGCCTATGGGCTGCTGCTGGCCGCCACCGCTTGCCTGGGGGCCGGTTTCGGCCTGACCGTGCCGGCCATCAACGCGCTCACATCCGCGTTCCACCCGGACCGGGTGGACGGTTCGGTGCTGGTGCTGAACGCGCTGCTGGGGCTGGGCACGGCGCTCGCCCCGGTGTTCGTGGCCATCTTCGTCGGCCTGGGATTCTGGTGGGGCCTGCCGGTCATGTCGTCGGTCTTGCTGGCGGTGCTGATCGCGGTCTGTACCGGCCTGCCGCTGCAGGCTGCCGGGCGTGGCCAGGCCAGTGGCCGCCCTGGCCGCCCTGCCCGGATGCCGCCGCTGTTCTGGGTGTTCGCCGGTTTCGCGGTGCTGTATGGCATCTGCGAGACCATGAACGGGAACTGGTCCCAGCTCGACATGACCAAGAACTTGCATGCATCGGCCACCCAGGCATCGCTGGCCCTGACCTCGTTCTGGGCCATGGTCACCGCCGGCCGGGTGCTGTTCGCGGTGATCCAGCGCCTCTTCCCGCCACCGCGGGCCTACCACGTGCTGCCGTTCTTGCTGGCCGCCGCGTTCGTGGTCATCGCCGTGCTGCCGGCCGGTGCCCCGGTGGCCGGGATCGCGGCGTTCGCGCTGGCCGGGCTCGGCTGCTCCGCGCTGCTGCCGCTTACCATCAGCTTCGCCGAGGAGCAGCTGGTCACCATGGGCACGTCGGCGGCGGGCGGGGTGATCGCCTGTTACCAGGCCGGCTACGGCATCGCGGCGTTCGGCACCGGCCCGCTGGTGGACGCCGGAGTGGGCCTGCCCACCCTGTTCGGGATCGCTGCAGCGGCCGCAGCGCTGATGGGCGGGCTGAGCTTCGCGCTCGCCCGCCCGGTGCCGGCCCACCGGGCGGCGATGCCGGCATGATGGGCAGGTCCCGGGTACGCGCGGCCAGTCACCCCCATGGGGGGATGACGACCAGGCAGAGAACGCGATCTGCTGTGAGCAACCAGGCAGGAGGAATGACATGTCGGACCGTGTCGACGCACTGGTGATCTTCGGGGCGACCGGGGATCTGGCGAAGCTGGAGACGTACCCGGCGCTGGTCGGCCTGGTCGAGCGGGGTGTGCTGAATGTCCCGGTGATCGGGGTGGCCAAGAGCGGGTGGGGGCTGGAGCAGTTCCGTGATTACGCGGTGGCGTCGCTGAAGCTGAACAACATGGATCCGGGCAGCCCGGCGGCGGTGAAGATGCTGGGCTTGCTGCGGTATGTGGACGGGGATCTGGGTGACGATGCCACCTACCAGGCGATGTCGGAGATGATCGGTGCGGGGGAGCAGGTGCTGTTCTACCTGGAGGTGCCGCCGTTTTTGTTCGGCCGGATCGCGCAGGGGATCGCCACCGCGGGCCGGGCGAAGGGCGCGCGGGTGATGGTGGAAAAGCCGTTCGGCGAAGACCTGGCCTCCTCCCGGAAGCTGAACGACACCATGCACGAGTATTTCGGTGAGGAGGCGATCTTCCGGGTTGATGACTGGCTGGCGTTTGAGCCGGTGGAGAACGTGCTGTTCGGCCGGTTCGCCAACTCGGTGGTGGAGCCGCTGCTGAACCGGACGTTTGTGGAGTCGATCCAGATCACCATGGCCGAGGCGTTTGACGTGTCGAGCCGGGGGTCGTTTTATGACCGGACTGGTGCGATCCGGGATGTGGTGCAGAACCACATGCTGCAGGTGCTGGCGACGGTGATGGCCGACCCGCCGTCCGGGCAGGGCCTGGCGAACTGGCGGCAGGCCAAGGCGCAGCTGGTCGCCTCGCTGACCCCGCTGACCACGGAGCGGTGTGTCCGCGGCCAGTATGAGGGTTATCACGACGTGGCCGGGGTGGACCCGAGGTCGACCGTGGAAACGTATGTGGCGGTCCGGCTGGACTCGGACTCCTGGCGGTGGGCGGGGGTGCCGATCTTGATCCGGGCCGGCAAATGCATGGCGGTGACCGCGACCGAGGTGACCGTCCGGTTCAAGCATCCGCCGCGGGATCTGTTCGGCCTGGCGCCGCTGCCGCACCGCAACGAGCTGCGGTTCCGGGTCTGGCCAGAAACCGCTGTCACCTTGTCGCTGGCGGGGAAGAAGCCGGGCACCGGGTGGGAGCCACAGGCCGAGGAACTGACCTTTGCCCAGCAGCCGGGGTCCGACCAGCGGCCGTATGACCGGCTGATCGGCGCGGCGCTGGACGGCGAGCGGTGGCTGTTCGCCATGCAGGACACCGTCGAGGAGGCCTGGAAGATCGTCGACCCCATCCTGGGTGACGTCACCCCGGTGCACCCCTACGCCAAGGGCAGCTGGGGCCCCGGCGAAGCGGACCGGCTGCTCCCCGACCGCGACCGCTGGCACGACCCGGCCGGCTGAGGCTCCCGGACAGGACAAGGAGGCTGCGCGCGCGGTGAACGACCAGGACAGCCGGCCCCGGGTGGTGATTGTGGGGGGTGGTTTCGCGGGGCTGTTCGCGGCCCGGCAGCTGAGTGGGGCCCCGGTCCAGGTGATCCTGATCGACCGGGCGGAGCATCACCTGTTCGCGCCGCTGCTGTATCAGTGCGCGACCGGGATTCTGTCGGAGGGGAAGATCGCCAGCCCGCTGCGTGAGCTGCTCCGCAAACGCGCCAACGTCGAATTCTTCCTGGCCGAGGTGACCGGCATCGACGCTGCCGGTAAGAAGGTGCTCGCGCGGCGGCCGCTGGGCGAGGAGGTCGAGTTCGGCTATGACTACCTGATCGTGGCCGCGGGGGTCCGCCAGTCCTACTTCGGCCACGACGAGTACGCGGCGTTCGCGCCCGGGATGAAATCGATCGAGGACGCGCTGAAGATCCGGCGGCGGGTGTTCGGTGCGTTCGAGATGGCCGAATCGGCCACCGACCCAGCCGAACGCGCCCGGTGGCTCACGTTCGCCCTGGTCGGCGCCGGGCCAACCGGAGTCGAGCTGGCCGGGCAGATCCGCGAGGTCGCCACCAAGACCTTGCGCAGCGAGTACCGGCACATCAAGCCCGGCGACGCCCGGGTGCTGCTGTTCGACGGCGGGCGGGCGCCGCTGGCCATGTTCGGCCCCAAACTGTCCGCCCTGGCCGCCCGCGACCTGGGAAAACTCGGCGTCGAACTGCACATGGGCTCGATCGTCACCCATCTGGACGCCGCCAGCGTGCAGGTCAAGGACCACGATGGCAACGTCACCCGGCACCAGGTGGGCACCATCTTGTGGACCGCCGGCGTGGAGGCACCGCCGGTGGCCGCGGCGGTCGCCAAGGCCACCGGCGCCACCCAGGACCGGGCCGGGCGGATCGAGGTCGGCCCCGACCTTTCCATCCCCGGCCACCCGGAGATCATGGTCACCGGCGACGTGATGAGCCTGAACAAGCTGCCCGGCGTCGCCGAAGTCGCCATGCAAACCGGGCTGTATGCCGGCCGCCGCATCGGCCACCTGGCCCGCGGCCAGGCCTATGACAAGCCATTCCGCTACCACGACCTCGGCTCAGCCGCCTACATCTCCCGCGGCAAAGCCGTCGTCTCCGCGTTCAAACTGAACTTCGGCGGCTTTGCCGGCTGGTGGGTCTGGCTATTCATCCACATCGGCTTCCTCACCGGCTACCGCAACCGCATCGGCGCCGTCCTCGGCTGGTGGTTCGCCTTCACCCGCGACCTGCGCCGCGAACGCACCTTCACCATCGACGACATGCCCCAGCCGTCCGGCGCGTACGGCACACTGGCCGGCCTTACCGATAACGGCGAAGAGGCCCCAGCCGGCCCCGGCTGATGTTCGGTCACGGGACATTTCCGCGGACAGGCAGGCGCAACGGCGTCGTCCAGCTCTTCCCGCCGGTGCTGATCGCGAGCCTGTGCCCACCAACCGTTCACTTGCCCGAGGCCTGACGTTCACTCTTCTCGGGGGATGCGATGCCAACCGGCCCAGGCGACTGTTAGGTGTGCCGTTGCGGCGCGGGCGCGGCATCCTGGGCGCACCGGCAGCTGTCCCCTGAGAGAGGCAGGTACCAGATGACAGGCCAGCCAGCCGAACCGGCCGGGCCCCCCACCATTGAGCCGGAGCGGGCCATCCACCATGCCGCGGTGTCCCTGCGGTCCATGGGGCAGCCAAACTCGGTCGCCGGCGAGTTCGACTTCTGGGACAACAGCTACGAAGGGCGGCGGCTGTTCTCCGAACTGCTGGGCACTTTCTTCCTGGTCCTGGTGGCGGTCGGCGGCGGCATGGTCAACGCCCGCTTCGGCGGCAACGCGGTGCCGTATGGCGCCCGGGTGGTCGCGCCCGCGCTGATGGTGATGGCGATCATCCTGTTCATGGGAACGGTCTCCGGCGCGCACCTCAACCCGGCGGTGAGCATGGCCTTCGCCGCCCGCGGCGATTTCCCTTGGCGGCGGGTCCCGGCTTATATCATCGCCCAGTTTGGGGGCGCCTGCCTGGCCACGCTGCTGCTGTGGGCACTGATCGGCAAGCAGGGCAGCGCCGGCCTGACCCTGCCCGGCCCCGGCATCTCCACCACCACCGCAATGCTGTGGGAGCTAGTGCTGACCACCGGCCTGGTGAGCGTCATCCTGGGCACCGCCTCGGGCGCCCAGGCAATCGGGCCGATAGCCGCCATCGGCGTGGGCGGCTACATCGCGCTGGCGGGTCTGTGGGGATCGCCGGTCAGCGGGGCCTCGATGAACCCCGCCCGGTCGCTGGGGCCCGCGCTGGTCCTTGGCGACTGGACCTCGTGGTGGGCATATCTCGTCGGCCCGCTGGCAGGAGGTCTCATCGCGGTCGGCTTCGCCTACGTCCTTCGTGGCCGCGGCGGCAGCCAAAGCGGGCAGGCGGCGGCCCAGGGCACAATCGGGGTGACCTGGCACCCCGGCTCCCCGCAATCCTGAAGCCAGGCCCGCGTACCGCTGTCCCGCCCCGGATGCGGGCGATCGTGATCTGTCATTTGCCGGCAACTGGCGCGGGTGGGAAATGTGGGCACCAGCTTTCGCCTGCCGCGGAAGCAAGCGATCATCATGACAGCGGCAGAACTCACGGCCGTCCTGAAGAACGACCGGGTGGCTGCCCGCCGGGTCAGGCTGTCCGGGCCAGGGCCGGTCTCGTCCGGCGCCCGCGGTGAGCGGCGTCCTGATGAGCATGGCCTGCGCCCGACCGAAAGGAGTGCCCCATGTGCCGGTGGCTCGCTTACACCGGTTCGCCCATCCTGCTGACCGACGTGCTGTACACCCCGGTCCACTCCCTGATCGACCAGAGTCTGCATTCCAAGCTGGGCGCGGAAACCACCAACGGGGACGGATTTGGCATCGGCTGGTACGGCGCCGCGGCCATCCCGGGGGTGTTCCGCAGCACCGAGCCCGCCTGGAACGACCAGAACCTGCACGAGCTTGCCGCTCATGTGACGTCGCCGCTGTTCTTCGCACATGTCCGGGCAGCTATCGGCTCAGCCGTGCAGCAGACCAACTGCCACCCGTTCCGCCATGGCCGCTGGCTGTGGATGCACAACGGGTACATCGGCGGGTTCGCCACTATCAAGCGCGATCTCGTGCTGGCGGTTGAGCCATCGCTGTTCCCCGAGATCGCCGGCCAGACCGACACCGAGGTGCTGTTCTACCTGGCGCTCACATTTGGCCTGCAGGACGGCCCGCCGGACGCTGTGGCCCGCGCGATCGGTTTCGTGGAGGCGTGCGGGCGGGAGCGGGGGATTGAGCACCCGTTCCAGGGCACGATCGCCACGACCGACGGCGAGAGCCTGTGGGCGTTCCGCTACTCCAGTGAGGGAAAGTCGCGGTCGCTGTTCTTCACCCGCGACGTGCGGCTGCTCCGGGAGATATATCCCGACCGGGAGGTCCTGCGGCGCATGTCGGACGACGCGCGGCTGGTGGTTTCCGAGCCGATCGGTGACCTGCCCGGTGCCTGGGTGGAGGTGCCGGAGGCAAGCTGCGGCGTGATCGGCCCCGGGCGGGAGGAGCTGCTGCCCTTCGCCGTGAAGCCGCCGGGCCGGTAACGCGGTCCGCCAGGTGACGGCAAGCGCTGGTGGCCTGATCCAGCCGCACGTCGTGCAGTCAGGGCTCAACGCCCTTCGCCAGCACCACGGTCACCAGGTCTCGCAGCGGCCCGTCCAGGTCGTATTCGCTCACCTGGACCATGCGGTCATCCACGTTGACTTGGTAGAGGGCGGCGCCAGGCACCGGGCGGTACGGCGGCGGGAAGGCCAAGGCGCGCAGGGCCAGGCCTTCCCACTGCACGCCGTCATCTCGCCAGGTGGTATCCACCACGCGGCGCACCATCGTGCCGTCCGGCTCGATCCGGGTCACCACGACCCTCACAGGCCCATTGTGTCCCCATGCGGGGTAAACCGGACACAGGCCCCGGCGTGTCGAGGGCGCTAGCGGTGCCGGCCGCCCGGCGGCCCTGGCTAGGAACTGGATTGCGTGGTGCCGGTATCGGGTGACAGCCGCCGCTGCCGGCCGCGTGTGACCGCACCCAGGATCACTCTGACCCCGAGCCCAATGATGATGAGATCGATGATCATCTGCCCGGTCACCACCAGCCGCGCCACCTCGGTCTTTGCGGTGATGTCGCCAAAGCCGACGGTGGCGAACACGGTAACGGTGAAATACAGCGCGTTGGTGTGAGTCATGGGCTGGCTGAAGTTGCCCGCGGACAGCGCGCCCATGACTACATAGGCGCTGGCGAACAGCAGCAGGAACAGTGGCACGCTGGTGGCAAGCGCTTCCAGCGCCCGCAGGCCGGGGAATGGCGACGCGACGATCCACCGCACCTGGAGGGCAACCAGCCCCATCAGCCCTGCCAGCCCGATCACGAGTATCGCGAACGCTGCCCAGTGGGCGGTCCGGTCCAGCGGCAGCAGAAAATAGACGGCCACCAAGAGGGCCGTGGAGCCCACTGCCCGCAGCAGCGCGCGCACGATTGTGCTCAGCGACGGCGGTGCCTGGGTGATGTGAGCCGGTGAGCCGGCACTGTCGGTCATTGGCCAAGGCTAGCGGGGCGGTGCCGGGGCCAGCGGCGCTGCCAGTGGCCCCGGCCCGTGCTCTACCCGGACCCCGTGCCGGAAGGCCACATGGTTCTTGATCTTGCGGGCGAGCGGGCTGGGATGCGGGTAGTACCAGGCGGCGTTCTTGTTCAGCTGCCCGCCGGCGCGCACGGTGTAATACCGGGCCACGCCCTTCCATGGGCACACCGTCCATGCCCGCGTTGTGGCCAGGTACTCGCCCCGGACCTCCGCAGGCGGGAAATACACGTTCCCTTCCAGCAGCACCGGCCGGCTGGTCTCGGCCAGCACCACGCCATTCCACACCGCCCGAGTCATCACACGATCCTCCTTCGGCGGCTGGCGCGCATGAGCTGGTCGTGCTGAGTATTGCTGACAGTGCATCGAGGGCGGACGGGACGAGTGCGTAGTAGGCCCAGACGCCGCGCTTGTCACGGGTGAAGATCCCGGCCTCGACCAGGATCTTGAGGTGGTGGGAGACAGTTGGCTGGGTCAGCCCAAGTGGTCCGGTCAGCTCACAAACGCATGCCTCGCCGCTTTCGTGCGCGGCGACCAGGGAGACCAGCCTTAGCCGGGTCGGGTCGGCCAGTGCCTTAAGGAGCCGGGCGAGGTCGGCGGCCTGGCTGGCGGTGATTGGCTGGCGCAGCAGCGGGGTGCAGCACGCCTCGGCCAGCGGTAGGAGTGGCCGTTCCTGGAGGTCCCGGGTGGTCACCACCTGGTCAGTATGCGACAGACATTGACATCTGTCTATCTCTCGAGGCAAGGTGGACATCGAAAGTCATCTATGCCCAAGGTGGTCCTGATGAGTGATGAGGCGAGCACTGACCTGCGTGAGGCGGTCCGGGCCCGGTATGCCGAGGCTGCCCGCGCGGTCTTGAATCCGCGGCCTGGTGTGACGGCTGCGTGTTGCGAGACTGCTGCCACCGATTCGTGCTGTGGCACCGGGCCGGCCGCGCTGGACTCGGCTGATTGCTTTGGCGGCCAGTTGTACCGCGAGGGGGAGACCGACGGGCTGCCGGAGGACGCAGTGCTGGCCAGCCTGGGGTGCGGGAACCCACTAGCGGTCGCGGACCTGCATCAAGGTGAGAAGGTCCTGGATCTTGGGTCGGGTGGCGGCATCGACGTGCTGCTGTCCGCGCGCCGGGTCGGCCCCTCCGGGTTCGCCTACGGCGTAGACATGACCGATGACATGCTGACCCTGGCCCGAGCCAACGCCGCCAAGGCCGGGGCCACCAATGTGGAGTTCCGCAAGGGCGAGATCGAAGACCTGCCGCTGCCGGATACGTCGGTGGACGTGGTGATCTCCAACTGCGTGATCAACCTGTCCACCGACAAGCCCGCCGTGCTTGCGGAGATGTTCCGGGTCCTGGTCCCCGGCGGACGCATCGGCATCACCGACGTGGTGGCCGAAGATCACCTGACCCCGGCCGATCGCGCCGCCGCTGGCTCCTATGTGGGCTGCATCGCCGGTGCCCTGTCGCGCACGGAGTACCTGGATGGGCTCACTGCTGCGGGGTTCACCGGGGCGTCGGTGACCTTCACCAACGAGGCAGCGCCGGCGATGCATTCGGCGATCATCCGGGCCGTCAAGCCCGCCACCCCGTGAACCCTGCGGTCGGCAGGCGGCTGCTGGCCGAATTCACCGGCACCGGGCTGCTGGCCGCGGTCGTCGTCGGGTCGGGCATCGCGGCCACCCGGCTGACCACCGACGGCGCGCTGCGGCTGCTGGTCAACTCACTGGTGACCGCTATCGGCCTGGCTGTGCTGATCGTCGTGTTCATCCAGGCCGGGGGCGCGCACTTCAACCCGGTGGTCACCGCCGCGGACTGGTTCCTGGGCCGCGGCACCCCGCGCCGGTACGGCCTCGGCCAGGCCGCCGCCGTCATGGCCTGCCAGGTTGCCGGGGCCATTGGCGGAGCGGCGCTGGCCGATGCCATGTTCGCCGAACCGGTACTCAGCCCGTCGCAGCATCACCGGGGTGGCGCACCAATTCTTCTCAGCGAGGTTGTTGCCACAGCCGGGTTGCTGTTTGTCATCGTCACCTTGGCCCGGACCGGCCGCCTCCAGCATGTGGCCTGGGCGGTTGGTGCTTGGATCGGCGCGGCGTACTGGTTCACCGCCTCGACCTCGTTCGCCAACCCTGCCGTGACCATCGGCCGGACCCTCACCAGCACCTAT
>Ga0306922_10000340_pt1 | contig 38216 bp, 34 predicted proteins | sample sta12Cox44000082_FD_203758 | JGI IMG/M metagenome (GOLD analysis project Ga0306922, IMG submission 203758) | Lab enrichment of tropical soil microbial communities from Luquillo Experimental Forest, Puerto Rico - statoxic.12C.oxic.44.000.082 (v2)... | ecosystem: Environmental > Terrestrial >... | reverse complement strand
GACGGTCAGCTTCTGGCCCAATATGCCGCCGGCAGCGTTGATATCGGCGGCTGCCTGTTCGACGCCGTTCTTCATTTGCGCGCCGGTCGCCGCATTGGGACCGGTAATCGGGCCGCCGACCCCGAATCTTACTTGAGCTGCGGCGGATTCCACGAGCGCAAACGCGAAACCCAGCGCAAAAACCAGCGTGGCGATCCTCTTCATATTTGACTCCCCTTGAACGAGACGGTCGGCGGGTTCACCCCGCGCCGTCATGTTATGTCTACGCAACTTGCGGCGCCACTGCAGGGGTCCATCCATCGGGGCTGCCGCATCGACGACCCAGTATTGGTATTGAGGATAATCACTTACTGAATCACGCCAATGGGAGCTTGACCCCGCAATTTTGGAAGCGCGACAGGATGCGCCGCTTTTGCAAATCGTGCCGCAATTCGAGAGCCTAGCCTGGTAACAGGCCGACCGTGTTCCTTTACCGCATCGCGGAAGATATGCCGAACCGCTCCTTCCACACTACGGCCATAACGCATGGCGCCAAAACGTGCTGAAGTGTAGTGTTGCGTGACTAGAAGAGCCGCACTCGGATGACTTAATTACGGGAACGGCGGGATCTCGAAGAGCAAATCATTCGCAATCGACGTAAGTTTCGCTTCCTGGCCAAACGCGGCGCATTCTCTCCTGCGGCTTGCGGCGATCCAGTATTTCGAGCGCGTGAAGGATTCGGCCGGCCTGGCGCCAAAGTGTCGCTTCATAGCGGCTCAGCCGATCAAAAGCGAAGTTGGGAAGGTTGGCGAGACGCAGAAAGCAATGGGCGAACTCGACAGCGGTAACGTCGGCTTTCATCCCAGAGTCGGAAAGCGTTGATATGTTGCTGAGAGCACTGAGTGAAGCTGCATCGCCGCGGACGGATCCGGCCCGACGCAGCATCGTGTGAATGACCTCGCGGGAACTCGAAAGCAGCTGGCGGTTTTGCCGATAGTCATGCAGGTGCTGAGCTTGAATCTGGAACAGTCCGGTTTCCATAGTCGTGGCGCGGCGCAGCCGCCACAGAATGCTGGCTAACCGCAGCACGAGCTCGCGCTCGACAGCTGATTGCGCATCATAGTCGGCAGTGATGGCTGCCTCGAACGCTTTGTAATCTTCGGCATTCTCAAGTGCGCTTAGGACTGTCTCGGCCGTAAGGCCATGGCGGACGGCGTTGCAGCGTGACGTTCGTTTTCCAGCCTCCGTTTTCGGCCCCGTGCTCTTGAGCGCATTGCGGCGGTTAGCCTCGATTTGCCGGTATGAGGTCATAGTGAGCCAGCATCCAAATTGGCTTCGTTTCGTAGTTTTGACCCGACTTGACCAATTGCGCTTGGCAGCGGATGGGTTTTAAGCCGAAGAACGCGAGCCGCCGCGCTCGGATCGATACCGGTCTTCTTCCACCACGCGGCTTCGTCGCCGCAGCGGTGGACTTCACGATGGTGCCCTCGGCAAAGCGGAACGGTGAACTCATCGCTGACCTTGCGCCCGAGTGCCAGTGATTGGGCAAAGCGCAGGTGATGGGCGTCAGCGGGACTGCGGCCGCAGATCAGGCACGGTTGCTTAGCTACTGATTTGACATGGTCCCGATCGCGAATCCGACGTGGCGACGGCAAAGCCAGTACGCTTTTGTCGACGACGGAACCTGAGCGCCGCTTTTTGCCTCGACCCGGATGATGGACGGGCTGTTCGGATTGTGTCGAGGGCGCCGTGGCAGTCTCGGTCGTAATACTTGTCAGCCGCATCTGGAAAGCCTGCTCCACGCGCTCAGCATCGGCTGCAGTTAAAGTGTTTTTGGCGCCCATAACTCGATGCGCCCATCTGGCGGCATTCTCAGATGAACTAATGTCCTCCAGTTCGGTGATGAGCTGCTGGCGCAGAGCCGTGGATGCCCCGGCGTCAAGCTTTGGCCTCAAGGGAGTTGACCTCGCCTTGGCGCGGTGACCACCTGAACCCTGTCGAACTGATTGCCCCTGTCCACCATTAAGGCGGTCCTTTTTATTGCCGAACGGATTGTCTGCTTTGGCTTTTGGAGCCGCTGGCGATAGCAGATCCGGCGCGTCGAGATCATCCTCGCCAGCAATTCCGACCAGCGCGAACAGGGCATAGCGCCGAGCGTAGGTCAGCGCAGCCCCCATTCGATGTGGCGTGGCTGTCTCGCTGATCGCGCAGACCGGCCAATCCGAGGCAATCCATTCGCCCGAGGCATGCGCCAGAACCGTGCTGAGCCGCACGATTCCAACACTCTCGTCTATCGCGGTGGTCTGCACCGTTGCGATCTCGTGCTGACTTAAAGTCTTGCGCACGATATCGAGGCCGCTCGACAAGGGTGCATAGCGGAAGGATCGTTCTGTGGCGCCGGCTTGATCGGGTCTGATTGTGCCAACCAGCGACTTTTCAGGATTGACGAGCTGCGCTTGAGCTTTGGCCAAGGCCGCAGCGATGCTGCCGATCGACTCACTGGACCGCTGCATTGCCGCCGGCCTCCGTTTCGAGCAGGTCGAAGCTGACTGCGCCTGATTTTGACCGCTTGGCTCGGACCCCATGGCCGATCGCTTCTTTCGCATCCTCGGGCATGAGTGATTTCAACTCGGCTTTGCAGCGCTCATGCTCCAGGAAGGCTTGCCGGGTGCTGCGGAACAAACCGGCAAATTCGGCCCAGGAATTCGAACCGCTCATGTCGACGATTCGGACCGCCTCGATCCTTGGTTTCGGTGCTTCAACGCCAAAGAGGCGAGGGGGCTCGCCGCTCTCAACACAGCGCCAGAACTTCCGCTCAGCCGTGACAATGAGGTGCTGATAGAGCGGATCGGCATGAGTGGTGATCTCCGCCCATTTGCCGCCGCCGGTGATTACCGAAAGGACCGCACTCCTAGCCGCAATCACCCACATGTTGTGCTGCAGTTGCGGCATGTATTTCTCGGCCGCCACTTCCTCCGAGAACGACCAGGGCAGCATGAACTTGGCCTCAAAGACCGCCCCGGTAGCTTCGACCCGGCCGTCGAGGGTGGCCGCCATCCAGCGTATTACTGGGTGACGGATCTGCCGCTGGATGTCGGTAAGGACCTGACCGGTATTGGTCTCGTACCAGTGTCGGTTCAAGTCCTCGGTTGCGACGCCTAGCTGAACAACCAGATTGCCCGACAGATCCTGCGGCTCAGTCTCGCCGCGCTTTTCCCGCCAGAGGCGAACGAGGGCGGCTTCATCGTCGCCCATAATGGTCCGTGCATCGGAGCCCCCAATGAACGTTTGTCTATTGGCAATTAACGCACTTCTCTTAGGATCTGACGACATGATTCCACTCCTCGGAATCAGAAAACGATACCTGGAGTATTGCATGGTCCTGCTTTCGATGTCAATACCTGAGGTATCGTTTAATGCCTAAGGTTCAAGCGCCCAAACCTGGATACATCCTTAGCAGCGAGCTCATACGTGCCGCGCGGGCGCTTCTGCGTTGGGAGCAGCGAGACTTGGAGGCGGCTTCATCAGTTTCCTTGCCCACCATTAAGCGACTTGAATCGAAGCCGGGCATTATGGCCGCACATCCTTCGACCGTGCTAGCGCTGAGAAGGGCTCTTGAATCAGCAGGGATTGAATTTATCGACGAGAACGGCGGCGGCCCCGGGGTGCGGCTACGAAAGCGGCACCAGAGGAGGAACTAGAGCGGATCAGGCAATGGTTTCGCGCCCGGGGGGCAATTCGCCGCCTGATCGAGATTGCTCTGACCGCAAAACCAGAACGATAAAGCAACCGCAGCGAGAAAAAGGAACGGCGGCGAGAAGTAGTCGACCGCCACGCGCTTTTTGCAGAACGAACCCAATTTGCTGAACGACGTCAGCTTTTGGGGTAAAGCAGACATCTATCGGACGCTGCAGAATGTCCGGTGATGACCCAAAGCGGACATTGCCGTGCCGTCGTGATCGACCGAATGTGCTACCTCTTATCGATCTAGTCTTTACCCGGGGCGCATATGCGGCGACGCGAGACCGGCCGCGGGCCACCCCGCGACCGATGGTCTGTATTGAGAGGAGTCAGCGATGGCAGCTGAGGCTCAATGGCACACCTCTCTGGGGATTACTTCGAGAATTGCAATCGCAGCGTCGGGGGTGCGTTCTTCGACACGAAGCAGGGACCACACAACGTCACGACCAACCGAAAGCGCGTGCGACGTTGCATTCGTCTTCCATATCGAGAGCGGAAACTTTGATGGCACGGCGCTCAATGGTCTCAACGTGGCACTCGCTGTCCATGCGCCCGGATGGTCGCGCAGCTAGAAAAAGCATGGGTATTTGTAGGCCGGGGTGAACGTACATCAGTCGGAGTTGGAGAATACCTCCTTGGCCTGGGGCATCCGCTTGCCTCGCTTGATGAGCCAACTAACTCCAATCAGATCGAAGAATCCCACGACCGCACGATCGATCACCCCGTATTTCGATCGACCATGTTGCCGATCTCTATCGACAACGTCGAGGTGGCGGACGGTAAGTCCCTCACGCTGGACCAGGGCCGGGAGGAAGCGATGCATCGTGTCGAAATATGGGAGGCGCAAAAACACGTCCCTGCGAAAAGCCTTGAGCCCACAAGCGGTGTCGCGTGTATTATCGTGCAATAGCCATGCGCGCAGGCGATTGGCGAAACGGGAGCCGATCCGCTTGGCGTGTGAATGTGCGTGCTTGATCCGCTGGCCCGCGGCGAGTCCGACGCCGGGCTCGGCCATGAGGGCCAGCAGCGCCGGCAAATAGCAGGGGTCGTTCTGACCGTCAGCATCCAAGGTCGCGATTAAGGGAGCGCGCGCGGCGCGCACCCCGGTCAAGATCGCGGCGCTCTTGCCGCAGCATTGCGCGTGGACTAAACGGCGCAGAAACGGATGGACTTCCGCTAATTGTTGCAGCACGCCGGTTGTATCGTCCGTGCTGCCGTCATCGACCACAATGACTTCGCAGCTATCACCTGCGAGGGCAGTCGAGATCTCGTTCAGAAGCCCCGGGAGGCTCTCGGCTTCGTCTTTCGACGGAATAACGATTGAAAAGCGGGGGCTGGTCATAACGTGCAGACCCAGATCGCGCCATGGGCGACAAGCTCACGGGGTCCGAAGGCGATAAACACCGATGTCTTCCTTCCTGACCTTGCCGATATTCATGCCGGGGATCTGCTCCAGCAACTCCGGCTGCTTAGAGACAGCCGCCAACTCGGCAATGAAAGCCGGTTCGTCATTCGTTGTGACCAACGCGATGCGGCAGCCGCCCTCGGCAAGAAAGCGTGCAGCGCCGTCGCCATCGACGAGCTGAGTCCGGGTTCCGACGAGAAAGATGAGACTTGGCTCCTCAAAGCCGGCAGAAGCTACGTGTGGCTGCGGACATTGCGTGTGGCGCTTAATGGCGGCGGCGAGACGTGGAGCAACCCAGATAGTCTTGAGACTTGGAGCAACGACCGCGGCCACCACGCCGTTCATCAGAATGCCCGAAAATGCGACCGCCGCGGCAAGGACTGCGGGGGAAGCCGGCGCGTGGCGCATGCCGAAGGCCATGATGACAGTAGCCACAAAGGTGACGATCAACACCGCCGACGCGATTTGACCTTGCAGCACGTAGAGAGCAGCGAAGGCGATCGCCCCATAGAAAACGACGCTCGCCACGACGACGAATCTAATGATCAGGTCAGGACGCCTGCCGTGCAGTAACCCGAGCGCAATCAATATTGCGATGGCGGAATAGACCGGTAAGACATAATGCGGCAGCTTGGTGCTAATGAGCTCGAACACAAGCCACGTCGGTAGGATCCACGCCAGACAAAAACGGACTACAGGCTCGCCGCGATTCTGCCAGACCCAGGGAAATGCCGTCAGCGCAAGTCCGGCCGCAGGCCAGAACGTAATCCAGTACAGTAAAAAATAGACCCCCGGCGGCGCGCCATGCCCCTGCTGTCCGGCGGCCACCTTGCCCAGCAAGCTCTGACCGATAGCGATCCGGTAGAACTCCCCGTCGCTGACGATCGCGATCGCGATGAACCACGGCAGTACCAAGAGTGTGAGCCAGCCGAGGCCGAGCGCTGGGCGCAGCGCCTTGAGCCAGGTGGTCGACCGGTCCAGCACGCACAGCGCTACTACGGTGGTGCCAACGACGAGCGCAATCATCGGCCCTTTGACCAGGATTCCCGCACCGCAAGCTGTCCAGAACAGGACCGCCGCGCGAAGCGTAATAATTTGACGCAAATAGGCGCGCGCCAGAAATCCGGTCGCGCTCAGGATGCAAGCGAGCAATACCGCGTCGGTCTTGGCAAGCCGCGCCTCGACACCAAGGAGAATGCAGGGCGTAAAAAGTAGCGCGGCAATGAACGCACCGACAGGCCCTGCAAGCGGCAGTGCCACCCAATACGTGAGGACAACTGCCGCCGTTGCCGCCAGAAGGGACGGCAATCGGTAAACCCAGATTGGAGCTTCGGGCCCGTAACCGGTGATCTTGGCCGCCGTGACTTGGAGCCAATAGATGCCGGCCGGCTGAAGGTAGCGAGGCTGCTCCTGAAACCGGATGTCGAGATAGTTTCCGGTCTCCATCATCTGCTTACTCGCCTGGGCGTACCGCGGCTCGTCCCGATCGACCGGCGGAATCGCGGTGAACCCTGGCAACAAGGCGCAGAGCGCAACAAAGACAAGCAGGACGGCGGCTCGGGCGCGAGAGGCGATTATTAAGTCGAAGCATTTCGCGATCGGAGCGATCTCACGCTGCACCTGCAGTACAACAGAACCTGGCTCAAGCCCCACTGCATCTGCCCCCAGCACGCGCCCCCGCTGAATGTCGGCTGGGCGGCACTGTACCTGACGTTTCTTCTCGACACAAAACCCTGGTTTTTGGAATGTCCGGCAAATCCCGAATGTCGACCGTGGACCGGGTACCCACGTCATCGAAACGGTGATCTATCCATGCTTGCGCTCGCTAGCGCCCTGCGCCCGGTGAAGCCGGCCACAACCGTATAAGCGGCCACACTGTAAAGGCGGCCGCACAGTATAGGCGCCCGCACGCTATAGGGCGGCCACATAGTCTAAGCGGCGACACTGTATAAGCGGGCCACATTGTATAAGCAGGTCACACCGTATAAGCGGCCACACTGTATAAGCGGCCGCACTGTATAAAGGCCCGCAGTGTATAACGGGCTCGCAGTGTATAACGGCCCGCCGTGTATTACGGCCCGCAGTGTATAAGCGGCCACATTGTACTAATGGACCACAAACGTACTAATGGACCACAAACACTATTTCGGCGGCCACACTGTATAAGCGGGCCACATTGTATAAGCCGGTCAGACTGGATAAGGGGCCACACCGTATAGGGGGCCGCACTGCACTGTATAAGCGAGCCGCACTGTATGAGCAGCCGCATTGTATGAGCGCCGCATTGTATAAGCAGCTGAACTGTATAAGCGGTCGCAAACCGGCCGCTGTATAAAAAGGCTCAGCACGTATACGGCCGCGCGCAGCTCAAAAAAATTTAATTTGGTCTCTTTGTGAGAGACCTCAAAAAGTGGCACCATGCGAAACGAATCACTGGAGGCGACAGTGAGAATCAACCCTTTTTTAGGAGGGCGCCTCCATGCGCAAACATAGCGACTCGAATCCACCAGAACTCAACCGTGACAGCCGGCTAATTAATTCAACCATCCGTCGCGCCAAGTACAAACGCCCGAACGCGTTGAAGCGCGGCGTTCACGCCACCCCCGCCCTCATTCCAGGGGAAAACCGGCACGAACTTGACGAACTGTTAGCCGAGTTGCTCGATGAATATAAACCGTTGGGCCCAAGTCTACGACACGCTGTCCATTGCCTTGCTGATTCGATGTGGGTCTGCGTCGCTTGAAAAAATCTGTGCAAACCGAGCTCTATGAAAACACCTTCGACCCTCACCATCCTGCATTCGATGAAGTGTGGGGTTCCGCCATGTTTCTTTCCCGGCTGCGCGCTGAGCCAGAAACATGTTTCAAGCAATACGCGAAAAAATATCTGCGCCGCGATAAAATCGATGATCTGAAACAAAAATTTCCGCGTACAAATTACCAATCAACAGTGGAATGGGTCAAAGCCGTCACAACTGAAATTCTTTCAGTTCCACTGGCGCCCCAATTCGAGGCGCCCGAACTGGGTTACGGGGCCGACGAGTTGGAGCAGGCACTGCACGAATGGAGAACCGACCAACAAGTGAAAGGCTCAATCGCCTACGCGCGCGAACTTCTCGAATATGAACTTAAAGAAACCGAGCGCCTCAACGCGATGATTGTTAAGCAAACAAGGCATTGCGCTGAATTAAAAGCCTGGGAAGAAGTCGAAAAAGCGCGGAGCAAGACATAGCGACTGCTGCTAAGCAGCGATTTTTCTCCGCTCCGGGTCTCGACGCGTCGCGCTAGGCCATAGCGTTGTTTCTCGCACAGCAATTCGTTGTCCGCACCGCATCGCGTAGCTTAACAACAAACGCTGGACGCCCCGGACCCTTCTACGCACATGAACGCGCATTCGCTGTGATAAGCAGCGCGGTTGCAGATTATTATCCTACACGTTCAAGTAGTCGGTTTTGAAAAATGAAGTCAAAAACTGTTTGGGAATCAGCTAATTACAAATTGAGGGCCGTTACCGTGTTGACGTCTAGCACCGCTTCAAATCGCGAATGCCAAAAAGAACCCAATTTTGCTTCGTCGGTCGCGATACACCACACACTAAATCGACCGACGGCGTGGGTCAGCATAGAATGCTACTCTTACTTCTTGGGCGTTCAGGCAATCACGACGACCACATGTCCATTCCGACTAAACTCGATCATTGCGTCATCCACATCACCGATTGGGAGCACTCGAATGCGTTCTACACGACGGTATTGGGCGCCGAATTGATCGCGCGGCCGGCCGGCTACGCCTATCGGTTCGGCGACAAGCAGCTCAACGTGCATGGGCCAGGCGTGCGTCCGGCCGAGGTAGCCCGAATTCCCGTCGCGCCGGGCAACAGCGATCTGTGTTTTGAATGGAGTGGGCCGATCGCGGACGCGGTTGCGCACCTCAAGCGTTGCGGGATTGCGATCGAAAGCGGGCCGATGCAGCGCTTTGGCGCTAAGGGTGCCGGCACCAGCGTTTATTTTCGTGACCCTGACGGCTCGCTAATGGAATTCATGTCGTATTCATAAGGCTCTATTCGCTGTGCCTGTTAGCAGCGATCTTGCGAAGCTTGGGAGATGAAGATGAGGGAAGCCCCCGGAATGCACGATCCCACTGTTCTGCCGTCAGATTTGCCAATTCCGGTTGACGATGGCGCGGCGCGACATCTCACCGGCACGCGCCTTCCCGATATCACGCTGGCGGCTACGACCGGGCCTGCGGTGAACCTGTCGAAGCTCCAGCACTTGAGTGTGCTCTATGTCTATCCGCGAACCGGCGTTCCGGGTGTCGACGCGCCGCCGGGCTGGGATGACATTCCAGGCGCGCGCGGCTGCACGCCCCAATCGTGCGGGTTTCGCGATCACTTCGCCGAGCTCAAAGCGCTTGGCGTCGCGCAGGTCTTCGGGTTGTCGACACAAGACACCGCTTACCAACGCGAAGCGGCACAGCGGCTTCATCTGCCATTCCCGCTTTTGTCCGACGCTCAGTTGCAATTGAAATCGGCTATCGGCCTGCCCACGTTTTTCACGTCAGGCATGACACTGTACAGGCGTATGGCCATGGTGCTGGAGGATGCCACCATCGTCCGGGTGTTTTACCCGGTATTTCCTCCCGATAAGAACGCCGAGGAGGTCATAGCGTGGCTGCGAACGCGCTCTGCCGGCCCACGTCGATGAGCTCGCGCGCCTGACCGATGACTTTGCGAAACATCTGCGGCGTCAGCACGCCGGTATTGGTGTTGTAACGCGAGCAATGATAGCTATCCATAAGTGTGAGCGCAGGTAGCGCGTGCATCTGCCCGTGGGCGAACGGGAATTGCGATCGCCGTGCGCCAGTCGCAGCCACAAAACTCTCATGAGCGATGCGGCCCAGCGCTACCACAACGCGCAGATTATTCATTTCTGCAATCGTGACCTTTAGGAAATCGCGGCAGGTTGTGATCTCCTCCGGGGTGGGCTTGTTGTTGGGTGGCACGCAGCGCACCGCATTGGTGATCCGGCAGTCGATCAGCTCAAACCCGTCATCGGCTCTGGCCGCGTAATTGCCGCGCGCGAAGCCGAACTCGACGAGCGTGGCATAGAGGAGGTCGCCGGCATAATCGCCGGTGAAGGGGCGCCCGGTGCGATTGGCGCCGCGCAGCCCGGGCGCAAGCCCGACGATTAAGAGACGCGCCTCGCTCGGTCCGAATGAATCGACTGGAGCGTTGAACCAGTCGGGCTCTTGCGCGCGCCACGATCTTCGAAATGCTACTAGCCGCGCGCAGCGCGGGCAGTCGCGGCCGGGCGGTCCGCTCGGGCGCGTCATTCGTCTTCGAATTCGTCTTCGACTTCGACGCGCTGTGACGTAGGGCTGCGCTGCAGAAATTGCGGAGTGTGCCTGGGCTCACGCGGCTCGCGTGTTTCCCGCGGCTCGCGCACCGGCCGATCGGTCGGGTCGCGACCGATCTTGGATTGCAGTTCGATGATGTCGACGAACTGGTCGGCTTGCCGACGGAGCTCGTCGGCCACCATCGGCGGCTGCGTTGAAATGGTCGAGACGACGACGACGCGCACGCCGCGGCGCTGCACCGCCTCCACCAGCGAACGGAAATCGCCATCGCCGGAAAAAAGCACCATCTGGTCTACGAACGGCGCCAGCTCCATCGCATCGACGGCAAGTTCAATATCCATGTTGCCTTTGACCTTGCGCCGGCCGGTCTGATCGACGAACTCCTTGGTCGCCTTGGTGACGACGGTGTAGCCGTTGTAGTCGAGCCAATCGATGAGCGGGCGAATGGAGGAATATTCCTGATCCTCGATGACCGCGGTGTAATAGAACGCGCGCACCAGATAACCGCGCGACTGAAATTCGCGTAACAGGCGTTTGTAGTCGATATCGAAGCCGAGCGACTTTGCCGTCGCGTACAGATTGGCGCCGTCAATAAACAGCGCAATTTTTTCGATTTGTGCCGACATGATGTGTCTCGTGACGCTCTCGTGATAAAACCGGCTCGATCACAACGGATTCGCCTGCCGGCGCTTAAATCAAGTTTCCCACCACCGGAAACATTTCACACGTGAAATACTGTCGTCATCGTTGGGCAAAATCCACGGCCGACGTACTGTGGCACGCCGTCGCGGCGCTTTCGTGACTACGATTCGGAACCCCGGGGCCGGTTCCCAAAATTTTCGGTAACAGAGCTAAGCGCGAAGGCCAAGTTAAAACTTCGGCTCGCTTCGACCAAGCAAAAAAACATAGTCGAAATTCGGCCGTAAAAGGGGGCCGAAGCGCCGCACGCACAACCGTTTCGCTTCAGCCTGAGATTGCAGCGTGGGTCCGGGCGTGGTTCACGAGGTGTTTGGCGTGGTTTTTGCGGCCTGCCTCTTGCACCGGCGCGCCGGGCAGGATACCTAAGCGCCACATTATCTTATGGTTATAGGTTACAGGAGCTTACGGGGGCTGTTCTGGGTGTGCCCGCACCCCGGAAGCCTTCGGGAAGCTAGCCAGGAGCTAAAATCGAATGGCCCGCGTCACCGTGGAAGATTGCATCGACAAGGTCGAGAACCGCTTCGATCTCGTTTTATTGGCAAGCCACCGCGCCCGGCTGGTTTCATCGGGCGCACAAATTGCGGTCGAGCGCGACAATGACAAGAATCCGGTGGTGGCGCTGCGCGAGATTGCCGAGAAGGCGATTTCGCCGGAGGACCTAAAGGAAGAGCTAGTCCATTCATTGCAGAAATATGTGGAAGTCGACGAGCCCGAACCCGAGGCGGTTCCGCTCATCGGCGCGCCAGGGACCGGGGTCGATGCCGACGATACCGACGTGACCACGGACCGCATGTCCGAAGAGGAGCTTCTCAAGGGCCTCGAAGGCCTGACCCCTCCCGAGAACCAACCCGAGCCTGACGTGGGCGAGGAAGAGGAAGAATAGGCCCTCCCGCACCTGCCGCAGGCACTATTGTTCGTCTCTGACGATTATTTAACGAAAATCAGTCTTTGCTCGCGGCGCTCTCGCCGCCGGGGCGTCCTTGCCACCGGCCATCACCGGCGTTTCGCCTCGTGGTGGCAAGCTTGCGATATCAAGCTGGTGGTGCAATCGCCACGCCATGATATCCTTGTCGAGCGCTTTTGACCGCCGTTTTGGGCGCACTTGAGGTGGCGACAGGGCCGCTGACGGCCTGTCTGAGGAATTGCCGTGCCGCGCTTGCCAATCGACCTGCCGCGCATGCAGAACCAGCCCCGCACTCGGGCGCCGGTCACAAGCAGCCCTGATTTAGTACCGCTTGAGCTCGAGGCGGTTCCGGCAAAGCCGCGCAAGCGGCTGATGCGCCAGTACGAGCTCATCGATCGTGTCAAACAGTACAATCCAAACGCGAACGAGGAGCTTCTTAATCGCGCTTACGTCTACGCCATGCGTGCCCACGGCGAGCAAAAACGCGCCTCGGGCGATCCCTACATTTCCCATCCGCTCGAAGTTGCGGCGATCTTGACCGAGCTTAAACTCGACGACGCCACCATTGCGGCGGCGCTGCTTCACGACACGATCGAAGATACCGACGCCACCCGCGCGGAAATCGATCGCACATTCGGTCATGAGATCGGGCTCTTGGTCGAAGGCTTAACCAAGCTGAAGCGGCTGGAGCTCGTTTCCAAGGAAGCCAAGCAGGCGGAAAATCTGCGCAAGCTTCTGCTGGCGGTGGCCGATGACGTTCGGGTGCTGCTGATCAAGCTCGCCGATCGGCTGCACAATATGCGCACGCTCGCGCACCAGCCCCCAGTCGCGCGGCGCCGCACTGCCGACGAGACCCTCGAAATCTACGCCCCGCTCGCCGGCCGGATGGGAATGCAGCGGATGCGGGAAGAGCTGGAGGATCTGGCATTCCGCGAACTCAATCCGGAGGCCTACAAGGTCTTGAGCGAAAGGCTGGAGATTCTCGCCGCACGATCACGCGGTTGGACCACCGAGATTGAGCAACAGCTGACAAAGAAGCTTGCCGACCGCGGCATTGCCGCTGAAGTTTCAGGCCGGCGCAAACGCGTCTATTCGATCTGGCGAAAAATGGAGCGCAAGGCGGTCGGCTTCGAGCAGCTGTCGGATATTTTGGGCTTCCGCGTGGTCGTCGGCAGCGTTGCGGAATGCTATCAGGCGCTGGGCATCGTGCACACGACGTGGCCGGTCGTGCCGGGCCGCTTTAAAGATTACATTTCGACGCCGAAGCAGAACGACTATCGGTCAATTCATTCGACCGTGATCGGGCCGGGGAAACAGCGTGTCGAGTTGCAGATCCGCACGCGCGAGATGCATCAAATCGCTGAATACGGTATCGCCGCTCACGCTCTCTATAAGGATGGGTTTGGCTCGCCCACTGAACTTTTGTCGCGGGAATCGAGCGCCTATGCGTGGCTCCGCCGCACCATCGAAATGCTGGCCGAAGGCTCGAATCCGGAGGAGTTCCTGGAGCACACCAAACTGGAACTGTTCCACGACCAGGTGTTTTGCTTCACGCCGAAGGGAAAGCTGATTGCACTGCCGCGCGGCGCCACGCCGATCGATTTTGCCTATGCGGTGCACACCGACGTCGGCAACATGGCCGTCGGCGCCAAGATCAACGGCAAGATCGGCCCGCTCAGTTCGCCTTTACAGAATGGCGATGAGGTGCAGATCCTGACGTCAAAAGCGCAAACCGCGCCACCGACTGCCTGGGAATCGATCGTCGTCACCGGCAAGGCACGCGATGCCATCCGCCGCGCGACTCGCACGGCGGTGCGCCAGCAATATTCCGGGTTGGGGCGGCGCCTCGTAGAGCGGCTGTGTCAACGCGCCAAGATCGAATATTCAGACGAGAAGCTCGAAGGGGCCTTGCCGCGGCTCGCCCGCGGCTCGATCGAGGATGTGATGTCCGCAGTGGGGCGCGGCGAGATGAAAGCCTCGGACGTGGTGCGCGCCATGTATCCCGACTACAAGGACGAGCGAGTCGCCCCGGCCGCGCCGAAACCCGACAGCGGTTGGTTTGGACTGAAATTCGGCAAAGCGGTGAAGTTCAAGCTGCCGCCGGAAGCTGAAGGCGGCGCAATCCCGATCCGCGGCATCAATACGGACTTGCCGGTGCGTTTTGCTCCCAACGGCGGTGCGGTGCCTGGCGACCGCATTGTCGGCATCTTAACTCCCGGCGAAGGGATTACGATTTATCCGATCCAGTCGGAGGCGCTCAAACAATTCGAGGACCAGCCCGAACGTTGGCTCGACGTGCGCTGGGACGTTGACGATAAAGTGCCGCAGCGGTTTCCGGCGCAGCTTGCGGTGCAGTCGGTCAACGAACCGGGCACCCTTGCCCAGATTGCGCAAGTGATCGCCGAACATGACGGCAATATCGATAATATCCGCATGACCCGTCAATCGCCGGATTTCACCGAACTGACCATTGATCTTGAGGTCTACAACCTCAAGCATCTCACCTCGATCATTTCGCAATTGCGGGCGAAAAAAGTCGTCGCCGCAGCCGAGCGGGTCAATGGATAAGAAGAAAATGCCGCGCGCTGCCAAATCGGGATCGATCGGCTGAAATGGCTTTGCTTCCGATCCGACTCGGCGTGAACATCGATCACGTGGCAACCATCCGCAACGCCCGCGGCGGCAGGCATCCCGATCCAGTCAAAGCTGCCGAAGTGGCAATCGCCGCCGGCGCCGACGGCATCACGGCGCATTTGCGCGAAGACCGCCGCCACATCCTCGATGCAGACGTGGCACAGCTCAAAGAACGCATCAGCAAGCCGCTGAACCTGGAAATGGCGGCGACCGCTGAGATGACGCGCATTGCCTGCAAGCTCAAACCGCATGCCGCCTGCATCGTGCCGGAACGTCGCCAGGAGCGAACCACCGAAGGTGGTCTCGACGCCGCCGGCCAAAAAGAGACCTTGCGTCCGGCGGTTCAAGAATTGGCCAATGCCGGGATTCGGGTTTCGCTGTTCATCGCCGCCGAGCCGGCGCAGATCGAGACCGCGGCGATGATCGGCGCGCCGGTTATCGAAATTCATACTGGCGCGTGGTGCGACGCTATTGCGGGTGGGCAAGCGGCGGCCGCCGCGGCGGAATTCGATCGTATCGTGCGCGGCGCTGCGCTTGCCAAGCGCGCGGGGCTCGAGGTTCACGCTGGTCACGGTCTTGATTTTTCGACGGCCGAGACGATTGCGGTGCTGCCCGAGGTGGTGGAGCTCAACATCGGACATTTCCTCATCGGCGAGGCGATCTTCGCCGGATTGGGCGCCACCGTGCGTTCGATGCGCGCCGCCATGGACCGGGGTAGGGCTAAAGCCGCGGCGACGACGGGTTCGCGGAGCGGGATGCCATGATCCTCGGCATTGGCTCCGACATCGCTGACGCGCGGCGAATCGCCAAAGTGATAGACCGGCACGGTGAGCGCTTTCTCGATCGCGTGTTCACGCCGATCGAGCGCGCGCGTGCCGACAGGCGGCGAAACCGCGTAGAGACCTATGCCAAGCGGTTTGCAGCCAAGGAGGCCTGCGCGAAGGCGCTAGGAACTGGCCTTCGCGCCGGCGTGTGGTGGCGCGATATGGGCGTAGTCAATTTGCCCGGCGGCCGGCCAACCATGGAATTGACTGGGGGCGCGCTCCGGCGCCTGCAGGTGATCACGCCCACGGGCTACGAGCCGCGCATCGACGTCACCATCACCGATGAAGGTCCTATGGCTCATGCCTTCGTCGTCATTTCGGCGATTCCGACCGGCACACCGTAATTTGGTGCGCAGTGTGGTAATGAAAAATTCGTCATGCGCGGTGTAACCCGTTCGTAAGCGCATGGGAATACTACGTAAAATGGACTTTCGCGGCAGCGCGACGAAATCCCGTGCGTAATTGCTTGTCGCCGCCCCAGACGTTACAAGACCCGCGGCGGGGCGCTTCCATGCAAGATGATAGGTCAATGAGCGTGCAGACCGGAACCAAGCGGAAAGAAGGCGGCTTTGCCGAAACAGTACGCGTGGTGTTTCACGCTTTGATCATTGCGCTTGTGATCCGCACCTTTCTGTTTCAGCCCTTCAATATCCCTTCCGGGTCGATGATCCCCACGCTTTTGGTGGGCGATTATTTGTTCGTGTCCAAGTTCTCATACGGCTACACGCATTATTCCTTTCCGTTTTCGCCGCCCATCTTCTCCGGCCGAATCCTCAGCTCACAACCCCAGCGCGGCGACGTTGTCGTATTCCGCCTGCCAAAAGATGATTCGGTCGACTACATCAAACGGGTCATCGGCCTGCCGGGCGACCGCATCCAGATGATTGACGGCGTGCTCAATATCAACGGCGTGCCGGTGCAGCGGCAGCGGGTCGGGGATTTTGTCACCGACGATGATGGTGTCGTGCAACGCGTGAAGCAGTATCGCGAGACATTGCCCAATGGCGTGAGCTACAACACGCTCGACCTCACCGACAACGGTTTTTACGACAACACGCCCGTCTATACGGTGCCGCCCGGGGATTATTTCATGATGGGCGACAATCGCGATAATTCGACGGACAGCCGCGTGCTGAGTCAGGTCGGCTATGTGCCGGGCGAGAATATTATTGGCAGGGCGCAAATCATCTTTTTCTCAATCCGCGACGACACCCACGCCTGGGAGGTGTGGCGCTGGCCGTGGGCAGTTCGTTGGGATCGCCTGTTCACACTGGTGCGATGAGCGGCCGCCGAAAAAGCAAAGTCTCCGCAATTCGCGAATTGGCTGCCGAGGAATCTGCGCCTGTCGTGGTGCCACGCAGCCGCAAATCATCGCGCCGCCGTAACCGGGCCGCCAGCGTCCTTGAAGAGCGCATCGGTTACCATTTCAAGAATCCCGCCCAGCTTGAAATCGCGCTCACGCACATTTCGGCGCTCAAGGGCGCGCGCAACCGCGCCGGCAGCTATCAACGGTTGGAGTTTCTCGGCGATCACGTGCTCGGCCTGGTGATTTCCGACATGCTCTATCGCACCTTTCCAAAGGCCGATGAAGGTGAACTGTCGCGCCGACTCGCTGATCTAGTGCGCAAGGAAACCTGCACCGAGATTGCACGCAGCATCGATCTGGGCGTAGCGATCCGTGTTGGATCTTCAGAACACAATGCCGGCGCGCGCACGCGTCCGGCCATCCTGGCCGATGTCTGCGAAGCGGTGATCGGCGCCGTTTATCTCGACGGCGGGTATAAGGCCGCCGAGCAACTGGTTGAACATCTGTGGGAGGTGAGGTTGCGCGCGACCGCTCAACCGCTGCGCGATCCCAAAACTGTGTTGCAGGAATGGGCGCAGGCCCGCGGCTTGCCGACGCCGGCCTATCGCGAAATCGCCCGTTCCGGACCCGATCACAATCCTGAATTCCGCATCGCGGTGCAACTTCCGGCCTACGCGCCGGCGGAAGGATTGGGACGGTCCAAACGCGCTGCCGAACAGGCGGCCGCTGCCGCCATGCTGGCCCGCGAAGGCGTCGCGCCGGCGCGTCGCAATGGCTGAACCGGCGCAAGCCGAGCACCAAGCGGAGCGCCGCTGCGGTTTTGTGGCGCTGATCGGCGCCCCGAATGTCGGAAAATCCACGCTCCTAAACGCACTGGTCGGCTCGAAAGTTTCGATCGTCACGCCGAAGGTGCAAACCACGCGTAGCCTTGTGCGCGGCATCGGCATCGTCGGCGAGTCCCAGCTCATTTTCGTCGACACGCCGGGAATCTTTTCTCCCCGGCGACGATTGGACCGCGCCATGGTCGGCACCGCCTGGAGCTCAACGCAAGACGCCGATCTCGTTGCGGTTCTTGTTGATTCGCGCAAAGGGCTTAAGGAGGATGACGAGAACATATTGCGCGGGCTCGCCGATATCCGCGCCGCAAAACTTTTGATCCTCAACAAGATCGACCTGATCGACAAACCGGCATTGCTGGCATTGACGCGCAAGCTTAACGAGCGCGCCAAATTTGCCGCCACCTTTATGATATCGGCGCTGTCCGGCGACGGCGTTTCCGATCTCAAGAGCTGGCTTGCCGAGCATGTGCCCGCGGGGCCGTGGCTCTACCCAGAGGATCAGGTTTCCGATGCGCCACTGCGCCAATTGGCGGCGGAGATCACAAGGGAAAAGCTTTATTTGCGGCTGCATCGGGAGCTGCCGTATCAGTCGACAGTCGAGACCGAGGTGTGGAAGGAACTCAAGGACGGTTCGGTCCGCATTGAGCAGACCCTCTATGTCGCGCGCGAAAGCCAGCGCAAAATCGTGCTCGGCAAGGGCGGTCAGACGGTCAAAGCCATCGGCGCCGCGGCGCGCGCCGAGATCGCCGCCGCGATCGAGCAGCCTGTACATCTTTTTCTTCACGTCAAAGTGCGGGAGGGATGGGCGGACGACCCGGAGCGCTACCGCGCGATGGGCCTGGAATTCCCTAAGGAATAGACAAGTGGGCGGCGCGGTGATGCGATCACGAATAGAAATTATGTAAATACGCGGCCATGGAATGGATCGATGAAGCCATTGTGCTCGGCGTCAAGCGCCACGGCGAGACCTCCATCATTCTCGAATTGATGACGCACGGACATGGTCGTCATCTCGGCCTAGTGCGCGGCGGGTCCGGCGCGCGGCTGCGCGGCATTTTGCAACCGGGCAACGCGGTGCGCGCGACCTGGCGGGCGCGGCTTGACGAGCATCTCGGGCTTTACCTCGTCGAGGGTGCAAGTCTCCGCGCAGCCGCCTTTCTGACGCAGCCGCATGCGCTGCATGGCGTCAGCCATCTTGCCGCGTTATGCCGTCTTCTCGCCGAGCGCGAACCGCACTCGGCCATTTACGAGGCCCTGGCGCACATCCTCGACCGGCTCGATGACGCTGGCGCAGTCGCGCCGATGATCGCACGTTTTGAACTCAACTTCCTGGCTGAGCTCGGTTTCGGCTTGGATCTTGCGGCCTGCGCGGCAACGGGTGCAAAGGACGATCTGGTTTTTGTATCGCCGCGGTCGGGCCGCGCGGTGTCGCGCGCCGCGGGCGAGCCCTATCGCGACAAACTGATGCGGTTGCCGGAATTCCTGCGCCGAGGGAAGGAAGATCAGGACGGAGAAAGCACACCCGTTTTGTCGAGCGACCTGGTCGACGCCTTCACGCTCACCGGATTCTTCCTGGACCGCCACGCCTTCGCACCGCGCGGGCTCTCGATCCCGGAAGCTCGCGCCCAGTTCATCACGGCCCTGACGCGTGCCGCACAGCGAAGCGCCCGCGATTGAACCGTTCCGTTCACTGGCGGCGCCTGTAGCGAAGCCAACCCCATCGATGCCCAATCCTATGCGCGGTGCCAACCCCACCAATAATGGCGACGCCAAGCCCAATAGGGATAGGGGTAAGGATAGGGGCCATACGTTCCCCAATAATCCGGGCGCCAATAGCAGCGCCACGGACCACAGACGAGTACGGTCTTTTCTGTTGCGGCAGCCCTGCCGGCAAGGCCAAGCTCACTCGGCGTCGCGACTGGCATTGCCGCGACCTTGTTCGCCGGCCCGCCAATAGCGAGGACAGCGGCAATCGCAGTGGCCGCAACGAGCGATTTACGCATGCATTTTCCTCCCCATATTTGAGGACAAACCGCTGGATGCGTCGGAGACGCGACTAACCTAACGCGCGAGTTCCGCGAATCAACGCCAGCTCCTAAAGCCGCGGCAATAGTCTTTTTTGCTAAATCCGCCGCCCTTGATCCCTTGTTCAGCCGGAGCAACCGCGGTAAAGCGAAATGATTTTAGGTTGATTCGGTATTTCGCTTTAGCGTCTTGTTTGAGCATGATCTTTTCCGAAGACCGGCGTCCGCTTTTCGGGATCATGCTTTAGCGCTGGTGAGCCATGAATAAGAAGGTGATGCCCCCAGAGCCAAGTCCGGTTCACGAAATCCCGCTGCGCGAGGCGCTCGAAGAACGCTATCTCGCCTACGCGCTTTCAACCATCATGCACCGCGCGCTGCCGGATGCGCGCGATGGGCTCAAGCCCGTCCACCGGCGGATCCTTTACGGCATGCGCCTTTTGCGCCTCGATCCTGGCGCGCAGTTCAAAAAGTCGGCCAAGATTGTCGGCGATGTGATGGGCAATTTCCACCCGCACGGGGATCAAGCGATTTATGATGCGCTGGTGCGCTTGGCACAGGATTTTTCCTCGCGCTATCCCCTGGTCGACGGCCAGGGCAATTTCGGCAATATCGACGGCGATAATCCTGCGGCCTATCGGTACACCGAAGCGCGGCTGACCGAGGTCGCGCGTCTTCTGCTCGATGGCATCGACGAAGACGCCGTCGATTTCCGCCCCAGCTATGACGGCGTGACTCATGAGCCGGCCGTTCTGCCCGCCGCGGTCCCTAATCTTTTGGCCAACGGCGCACAGGGGATTGCGGTTGGGATGGCTACCTCCATCCCTCCGCATAACGTCGCCGAGTTGTGCGATGCGGCGCTTTATCTGATTGAGCAGCCCAAGGCGCGCACCCGAACGCTTCTTAAATACGTCCTCGGCCCGGATTTCCCCACTGGCGGCCTGATCGTCGATCCTCCCGAGGTGATCGCCGAAGCCTACGCGACCGGCCGCGGCTCGTTTCGGGTTCGCGCGCGCTGGAAAACCGAGGACACCGGCCGCGGCACTTATCAGATCGTCGTCACACAGATTCCGTGGCAGGTGCAAAAGATGCGGCTGGTCGAGCGGATCGCCGAACTGATCAACGAACGGAAACTTCCGCTGCTTGCCGACATGCGCGACGAATCCGCTGAAGATGTCCGCCTCGTCTTCGAACCGCGCTCGCGTGCAGTCGACCCGGCCCTGCTGATGGAAAGCCTGTTCAAGCTCACGGAAGTCGAAAGCCGCGTGCCGCTGAACATGAACGTCCTGTTGCGCGGCCGAATTCCCAAAGTTGTCGGTCTGGCGGAAGCGCTCGGCGAGTGGCTGGCGCACCGACGCGACGTTCTCTTGCGGCGCTCACGTTATCGGCTCGCGCAGATCGAGCGACGGCTTGAAGTCTTAAGCGGCTATCTCATCGTTTATCTCAATCTCGACAAGGTCATCAAAATCATCCGCAAGGAAGACGAGCCGAAACCTGTACTGATGAAGACCTTCAAATTGTCCGACAATCAGGCGGATGCCGTTCTCAACATGCGGCTGCGCAACTTGCGGCGGCTGGAAGAAATGGAGATTCGGCAGGAAGACAAAACGCTGCGCGCGGAGAAGAAGTCCATCGAGGATTTGTTGCGGTCAGAAAAGCAGCAATGGAACAAAATCGCCGAAGAAGTGCGCGCGGTACGCGACACGTTTGGGCCAAAGACGCCGCTCGGCAAACGCCGGACCAGCTTTGCCGAGGCGCCCGCGCACGATGAGGCGGCGATCGAGCAGGCTCTGGTGGAGCGTGAGCCGGTGACAATCGTGGTGTCGGAAAAAGGCTGGATCCGCGCCTTGCGCGGCCAAGTTGCGGATCTCGCAGTTTTGTCCTTCAAAGCTGATGACAGTCTGAAGCTTGCGTTCTTCGCCGAAACCACCTCAAAGCTTTTGGTCTTCGCCACCAACGGTCGGTTCTACACGATCGAAGCAGCGAAGCTACCGGGCGGCCGCGGCCACGGCGAACCGATCAGACTGTTCATCGATCTGGAACAAGAAGCCGACGTCGTGTCGGTGTTCCGCTATCAGGGCGGCCGCAAGCTCATTGTTGCAAGCCGGCAGGGCAGGGGATTTATTGCTCCCGAAGACGAGTGCCTCGCCAATACGCGCAAGGGCAAGCAGGTTCTCAACGTCACGGCGCCTGATCAGGCGCAAACTGTGGCCTTGGTTGAGGGTGATCTCGGCGCCGCGATCGGCGAAAATCGTAAAATGTTGATCTTCGCGATCGAACAGGTTCCCGAAATGACGCGCGGCCGCGGCGTGCGCTTGCAGCGCTACAAGGACGGCGGTTTGTCGGACGTAAAAACCTTCGAGGTCGAGAAAGGACTAAGCTGGGCTGACTCAGCCGGCCGCATATTCAATCTCTCGCTCAAGGAGCTTGCCGACTGGCGCGGCAATCGTGCCGATGCCGGGCGCCTAGCGCCAAAAGGTTTTCCGAAGACCAACTCGTTCGGCGATACCGAAGGCCGCGCAGCGACCGGGAACGGCGAGCCTCGCGGCTGATCCACCTCCCTAGCTTAGGCGCCTTGAGAGTTCGCCCATTCTGGGAAAAAAGCCGGCTATTATCTTATGGTGCTGGGGAATATTGGCTCCGCAAACTGGTCATTTCGGCAGGTGGAAGGTCCAAAGCGAAATGGTTTTAGGTTGATTCTCGGTATTTCGCTTTAGCTTGTTGTTTGAGCATGATCTTTTCCGACCTGGCTTCGCTGGATCATGCTTTGGCGCGACAGGTGTTAATGCGATGAATTCGACTTTACGTATGTGGCGAGCCCGGCTGCGCTTGACCAGCGCGCTGGTGATGCTTGCCTTCGTGATCTGCCACCTGACGGCGCACTGGTTTTTGCTCGTCTCGGTCGATAAAGCGGAGCCGGTTCTTACCGTTCTGATGTACCCGTGGCGGACCAGGGCCGGCACGGCAATCCTTGTTACCGCTTTCGTCGTCCACTACTGCAACGCGTTGTGGTCGATTTACATTCGCCGCTCACTGCGGCTCAACCGCTGGGAATTGACCCAGCTCGGCCTTGGCCTGTGCATTCCTATTCTCTTGATGTTTCACGTGGTGGGCACGCGCATCGCCGAGAGCACGCTTGGCGTGGACGCGTATTACAACACCGTCTTGGTCGGCCAATGGCTGCATCGACCCTGGCTCGCCGCGGTGCAGATGATTGCGCTGCTTGCGGTCTGGGTTCATGCCTGCATTGGCATCCATTACTGGCTGCGGACCAAGCGCTGGTATCCGAGCTGGCGGCCCGCATTATTTACCTATGGGCTGTTGCTGCCGACATTAGCGCTGGCCGGCTTTATCAGCGGCGGCAATCAAGTTTTGCGCGAAGCCGACGACGATCCGGATTTTGTAAGAATGGTGGCCGAGGATTCGCACGTCACGCCGCAAGTAGCACAGGCGGCTGATCAAATTGCTCGCTTTGGCTTCGGCCTGACCCTCGCCTTGACATTGTTACCGTTCGGTGCGCGCAGCGTGCGCGAACTTTATTATCGCCGCACCAAACCGCCCGTTTTGTCCCACGCCAACGGACGCAACATGCCGATCCTGCCCGGCGCGACTGTGCTGGAGACGTTGCGTGCAAACGGTATCCCGCACGCCTCTGTATGCGGCGGGCGCGCCCGCTGCACGACGTGCCGGGTCCTGGTGACCAAGGGGCTCGAGCAGCTTCCTGAACCAAACGGATTGGAAGCCAAAGCTTTGGCGCGGATCGGCGCCACGTCGGGCATGCGGCTTGCGTGCCAGATCCATCCGACCGCCGACATCGCCATAATGCCGCTGATGCCGGCGGATGCCGGCGCCGTCGACGGCACGATTCGCGGCGGGCTTGAGGGGAGGGAGCGCCTCATCACCATTCTATTTACGGATTTGCGCGCTTCGACCAGCTTGGCCGAGGGCAAGCTGCCCTACGACGTCTTGTTCATTCTCAACCAGTTTTTTTACGAGATGACCCAGGCGCTGGCGGCGAGCAACGGACATTACTCGCAATTCACCGGTGACGGGCTGATGGCGTTGTACGGACTTGACGCCGCCGATCCGAAGACCGGATCAACAGAGGCCGTGCGTGGCGCGCAGCAGATGTTGGAACGGCTCGATCAACTCAATTATAGGCTGCGCGGCGATCTTCGCGAGCCGTTACGCATCGGCATCGGTATTCATCACAGTGAGGCGATTGTCGGCGCCATGGGTCCACCGCGCTCGCAAGTCATTACCGCTATCGGTGACGCGGTGAATACCTGCGCGCGGCTGGAGAGCCTGACCAAGGAATACCAATGCGCAGTGGTGATTTCGCGTCAGGCTGCCGAAGCCGCAGGCTTGAACCTTGACGGCGAAGAGTTGCATGAAGCACCGGTGAAGGGACGCCGCGAGCCGGTCCAGTTTTATGCGCTCAAGACGCTGGCCAATGTGGAACTTTAGGTGGGTATGATCTCTAATAAGGAATACACTATACTTGATACTTGACTGCGACCCATTGCATTGCGGGAGTGCGTGATGGCGATCACCTTCACCGTGAACAACAAACCGGCCAGCGTCGATGCTGCGCCCGAAACACCGCTGCTCTGGGTGGTGCGGGAGCACCTCAAGCTTCCCGGCACGAAATATGGTTGTGGCGTGGGTATGTGCGGCGCCTGTACGGTTCATCTCGACGGCCGCGCGGTGCGTTCCTGTCAGACGCCAGTCGCCAGTGTGGCCGGAAAGAGCGTCACCACGATCGAAGGCCTATCGGCCGATAACGATCATCCGCTGCAACGAGCTTGGGTCGATTTGCAGGTACCGCAGTGCGGCTACTGCCAATCCGGGCAGATCATGCAGGCGGCGGCGCTTCTCGCCAGCAGAAAAAATCCAAGCCGCGACGACATTATTCGTCATATGGACGGCAATATCTGTCGTTGTGGAACCTATCCACGCATCCTGCGCGCCATTGAGCGCGCCGCTAAGCAGGGAGCGTGAGCCATGAACACGATCGATCGCAGCATGATCTCACGGCGCGGTTTTCTCGAAGGGTCCGCTGGACTGACTTTTGCTTTGAGCATTCCAGGCGCCCTGATCATTCGCCCAGCCATGGCGCTCGCCGAGGGCGGAGTTCCAGCCTCCATCGGCGCATGGGTCACTATTAGTCCTGACGGCGCCATCGTGATGGCCATTCCAGTTGCGGAAATGGGCCAGGGCAGTTCGACCGGCCTCGCCATGGTCTTCGCCGAAGAGATGGACGCCGATTGGTCGCGGGTGTCAGTAGTTTATCCGCCAATCAAGCCCGAAATTTTCGGCAATCCGATTTTCGGCGGCATGATGGTGACCTATGGCAGCGGCTCGATCCGCGGCTATTGGGACAAAGTCCGCCTTCAGGCGGCTGCCGTTCGCAATGTGCTGATGCAGGCGGCGGCCGATCACTGGCAGGTGCCACTCGGCGAATTGCGCACCGAGCCAAGCATGGTGGTGCATGCGGCCAGCAATCGCTCCATGAGCTATGGCGAGATCACGAACTTCGCGCAGGTTCCGGCGACCATGCCCTCGATCGACAAGTCGGCCCTCAAGAAGCTTGCCGATTATCGCATCCTCGGAAAGAACACGCCACGCTTCGACATTCCGGCGAAGGCCAACGGCTCGGCCCAGTACGCCATAGACGTGCAGGTGCCGAACATGGTCTATGCGACGGTGCTGCGCACGCCGGTCGATGAGGGAACTCCGCAGCATGTCGATGATGCCGCGGCGCTTGCAGTGCCGGGCGTGCTCAAAGTCGTACCGCTGAAAAATTCGGTCGGCGTTGTCGCCGAGACGATCGAGGCGGCTTTTGCCGGGCGCGACAAGCTGAGGGTGAGCTGGTCAAGCGTGCCGGCCGATTCGTTCAACAGCGCGGCCGGTCTGAAGGACTTTCTCACCCGGGCGGCGAAGCTCGACGACAAGGGCGTGAGTTACGTCGCCAAGGGCAATACCGAGGATGCCTTTGCCAAGGCGGCAAAGGTCATGACCGCGCAATACAGTTCCGAATACGTCTATCACGCGCAGATGGAACCGATGAACGTCACCGCCACGGTCAGTCCCAGCGGCGACAGCGCGGAAATCTGGATTGGAACGCAAGGCGCCAGCATCAACACGGCTGTCGCCGCAGCGATGCTCAAGACTGTGCCCGAAAAGATCAAGCTTAATCAGTTTTATCTGGGCGGCGGGTACGGCCGGCGCAGCCCAGCCGACATGCTTCCGGAAGTTCTGCCGCTGGCCAAAACAATGCAGCGGCCGGTGAAGCTGATCTGGACCCGAGAGCAGGATGTCAAATCGGCCAAGATGCGGCCGATGACGGGGCACCAGATCGAAGCCGCGCTCGACGGCAACGGCAAAGTCATCGGCTGGCGGCATCGCATCGTCGGCGAATCGGTGGTCGCTTATCGTGGCGGCGAGAAGGCGCTCGAAGGCGTCAAGGGCCTCGACAACATCGTGCTTGAAGGCGCAAAGCACGAATATGGCGTTCCCAATCAGTCCATCGCGTATCTGCGTGAGAACCGCGGCGTCGGTCTTGCCGCCTGGCGCGGCATCGGCGCCGGATACAACAAGTTCGTTATCGAATCTTTCATTGACGAACTTGCGGCTGCGCAAAATGCCGATCCGGTGCAGTTCCGGCTCGACCTACTAAAGGACGAGCCGCGCGCCCAAGTGGTGATCAAGGCCGTGGCCGACAAGTCCGGCTGGGGCAACCCGATGGCGAACGGCCACGCGCTCGGCTTCTCCTACGCCAAGGTGGTCGAAACCTATGTCGCTGCAGTCGGCGAAATCTCTGTCGACCCCAAAACCGGTATCGTGCGCGCCCACAAATTCTGGATCGCACTCGATCCGGGCATTGCGCTCAATCCTGACAGCGTGCTCGCACAGACGGAAGGCAACGTGATCTTCGGATTGAGCCAGACCTTGAAGGAGCAGGTTTCGATTACCGGCGGACAGGTGCAGCAGAATAATTTCTATGACTATCCGGTGCTGCGCATGTCGGAAGTGCCGGAAATCGATATCCAGCTCATGGCGACAGATAATCCGGCGAAGGGTATCGGTGAGGCTGCGCTGCCGATGGTCGCGCCGTGCGTTGGCAACGCGCTGTTCAAGCTAACAGGCAAACGCTTCCGCGCTCTGCCGCTCTCGCCCGAGCGGATCAAGGCAGTTACCGGCGTCTAATCCTGCGGCAAGGACTTACGCGCCTTGTCAATATCGGCGGCGGTAATATGGGTCGTACCGTTGCCGAAATATTCGTTGACGAAATTGACGACCGCTGCGAGTTCGTCGTCGGTGTGACCATGCGCGAAGGGCGGCATGAAGGCGTGCTCGACCGGCAGCGGTGCGTTGCTGCCGGCGAGCAGGATCGCCATCAGATTGGTCGCATCTGGGTCGTTCACAGTGCGGCTGCCGACCAAACTGGCATAGGGCGACTGCACACCCTTGCCGTCCCAGTCATGGCAATTGGCGCAATTGCCGGCGAAGAACTGCTCGCCGAGGCCCGGCTGCGGAGACGTTTCCGTCGCCGCGGGCGGGTTTAACGCAATTGCCGAGGTATTTTCGATTGCAGGGACCGAGCGCAGGTAGGCGACGATAGCGTGGATGTCGTCGCTGCTGGCATAGCGCAAGCTGTCGGCGACCACTTCCGCCATTGGCCCGCTCGCCGAGCTGTGACCGTCGGCGCGCCCCGTACTCAGATAGGAAGTGAGCTCGGCGTCACCCCATGCGCCGATACCGGATTGCTTACTCGTGGTGATGTTATAGGCCTTCCAACCCTGCAGCACCGCGCCGGCGAACTTTTGCGAATTGTCGAGGTTTTGCGTCACACGACGCGGTGTGTGGCATTCGCCGCAGTGCGCCAGCGCTTCCACGAGGTAGGCGCCACGATTCCACTGTGGATCCTTCGATGGGTCGGGAGTGAGGCGGGAACTGTCTAGAAACAGAACGTTCCAGAACGCGATCGGCCATCGCATATTGAATGGCCAAGCAAGCGTGTTAGCAGGAGCCGTTTGGCTGACCGGTGTAATGTCCTTTTGCAGATAAGCAAAAAGATCCTGCAAGTCCTCGTCGGAGATTTTCGCATAAGCGGTGTACGGCATCGCCGGATAGAGGCGCGCGCCATCACGCCGCACCCCCAGCCGCAGGGCGCGGACGAAGTCGGTCAAGCTGTAATTACCAATGCCAGTATCGCGATCGGGGGTGATGTTGGTCGCGTAAATCGTGCCGAGCGGCGTCACGAGTCCGAGGCCGCCGGCCAGCGTCGTGCCGCCCGGGTTGGTGTGGCAGGCCGCGCAGTCGGCGAGTTCATAGACATATTGGCCGCGCAAAACGTCCGGTTGCCGCTGTGCGATCGTGGCAGAAATTCCCGGATCGGGAGTGCGGATGGCGATCACAAAAGCCGCTGCCACAGCTGCAGCAAGAATGAGTAGCGCGATCGGCCAAGCCTTACGGATCATTGTCCGCCTCCCGACAGCTTGCATCCCGCAGCAACTTAATTCGCGTTGCGACCCCTTACAACGCGGTTGGGCGGTGCTCCGTTGACGCCCCCATTGTTGGGGCGATCAGGGTTGGATCATCACGGACTTGCGACATGCCAGGCGTTGTTCACGCCGTCGCCCGTTGCGTCACCGGGATTTTTGTCTTTGATCGAGGTGTAAAGCGGCTTGCCCTTGTAGGCCCATTGTTTGCGGCCGTCGTCGCGCGTGATGAAAGAAAAAGTTCCCGACGCATTGGCATCGGTATCGGCGATCAAAGGAAGCCAATTGGCAGCGCATTGAGCGTTGCAATTCGATTTGCCGGCGTGGTCGCGGTCGAAGACGTAGAGTGTCATTCCATTGATGTCGACGAGGGCTTTGCCCTTGGATGTGTCGGCGCTGATCGGCGGCGCCGTTTGCGCCAGCGTCGCCAACGAACACAAACAAACAAGAGCGCCGGCAAAGGCGGCGGTGATGCCGGCAACAATTCGGACCTGCATGAATTAACTCCACCGCGCGTATCGATGACCTCAAAATTAATCGACGCGCGTCCAGCCCTCGGGCATCAGCCGTTCCTGGGGTAGGAACCGGCTCTTGTAATCCATCTTGCGTGAGCCGCGGACCCAATAGCCCAAATAAACGTAGGCGAGGCCCATGTTTCGCGCGCGCGCAATATGATCAAGAACCATATACGTGCCGAGCGAACGCGTGGCCTCATCCGGGTCGAAGAACGAATAGACCATGGACAATCCATCGCCGAGCACATCGGTCAGCGCAATGGCGACAAGCTCGCTGGCCGCGCGACGGCCGGGTGCTGCGCTCGGATCGGTCCGGCGGTATTCAATAATGCGCGTTTCGATGTGGCTGTCTTCGACCATCATCGCATAATCGAGCACGGTCATGTCCGCCATGCCGCCATCGCGGTGCCGGGAATCGAGATAGGCGCGAAAGATCGCGTATTGCTCGGAGGTCGGCACGGCGACTCGCATCGCACCAGTTATGTCACCGTTGCGGCGCATGATCCGGCGCATGCTCGGGGTCGGTCGGAAATCTTTGGCCACGACGCGAACCGAGATGCAGGCGCGGCAACCCTCGCAGGCCGGCCGGTAGGCAATCGATTGGCTGCGGCGGAAGCCGCCCTGCGTGAGAATATTATTGAGCTCGGCGGCGCGCTCGCCGACGAGATGGGTGAAGACCTTTCGCTCCTCATTGCCGGCGAGATAGGGGCACGGCGAAGGAGCGGTGAGATAGAATTGCGGGGTGTCGCGCGAATGCTGGGTCACGGGAACTGCCGGTTCGCGGTTTGGGGCGGATTCGGGCGGCCAATAACATCGCCCGGGCGTGCCGCTCGGTCAAAGGCCATTTGCGCGTCAACCCGTCGCGCGCGCCCGCAGCGCGAGCGCCCGGCTTTGTGCATTGATGAGCACGGTGCCGACCAAAATGTCATGCAAAAGCCGCCGCCGTACGTTGAAGAACCCGACCAGAAGTATAAAGGGAGTGAGCACGCTGACAGTGATCCAAAAGACGACGGCATGAACCGCTCCGAGCACGAAATAGGCAGGCGCGCCGTACCAGGTCCGCATCTCGATTTCCATTGCGCGCATGCCGATTGTGGCAGAGGCGGGACTACCGAGCGTAAACCCATAATAGGCCAGCGCCCAAATCACCGAAATCGGCGACAACAGCCAGAATAGCAGCCAGCCCAGCCCAAACGTGACAAGCCCGAAGACAAAGATGAACGCTGCCGCCGCGATCAAGGGAATGGCGATGATAACGACGTCGATGATGAAGGCCACGATTCGGCGCGCCAATACGCCTTCGAACAATTCCGGATTTGCCGAAGGGTCATAGGCATGCGGCTTGTAATCAAACGACATGCCGATCCGACTGGGACCTGTATTTGGGCCAGAATCCGTCATGGTCAGCTCGGCATTATAATGTCCACACCATGAGCGAACAACGATTGAAGATCACGCTTGCCGATATCAAGGCGGCGCGTGCGACTATTGCAGGCCATGTGGTGCGGACCCCGATGCTGCCGGCGCCGCCGCTTTCGGCGCTGACCGGCGCCGACGTTCACGTCAAATATGAAAATTTGCAGGTCACCAACTCGTTCAAGGAACGGGGAGCCTGCGTCAAGCTCGCCGCCCTGGGCGAGGATGAACGCCGCCGCGGCGTGATCGCAATGTCGGCGGGCAATCATGCGCAGGCGGTCGCCTATCATTCCCGGCGTCTCGGTATACCGGCCACGATTGTGATGCCGGTAACGACCCCGTTCGTGAAGGTAAAGGCAACCGAGATGCTCGGTGCCGATGTGGTGCTCTCCGGCGAGACCCTTCTGGAGGCGCAGCTTCAGGCCGAGGCACTCGCCACCAAGCGCAATCTCGTTTGGGTGCATCCTTACGACGACAGCCACATCATCGCCGGCCAAGGGACGATCGCGCTGGAAATGCTCGAAGAGGTGCCCGATCTCGATGTCCTGATTGTACCGATCGGCGGCGGCGGCCTGATCGCCGGCAATGCGATTGCCGCGCGCGCGATACGTCCCACCATTGAAATTATCGGTGTTGAATGTTCGCTCTATCCGTCGATGTGGAATGCGGTTCGCGGCGAGAACCGCGCTTGCGGCGGTGCTACGCTTGCCGAAGGCATTGCGGTGACCAGGGCCGGCAAGCTGACGCTGCCGGTGGTGCGTGAACTCGTGCGCGAGATCATCCTTGTTGACGAACCGCTGATCGAGCGGGGGGTCAATGTGTTCCTCACGTTGCAAAAGGCGATGGCAGAAGGCGCAGGCGCGGCCGGCCTCGCCGCGATGCTGGCGAAGCCGGAGCAGTTTGCCGGCCGCAAGGTCGGCCTGATCCTGTGCGGCGGCAATATCGATCCGCGTATCCTGGCCTCGATTATGGTGCGGGAATTGGAACGCGAAGCTCGGATCGTCTCCTTTCGTCTGACGATTCCGGATCGGCCTGGAATTTTAGGTCAGATCGCAAGCCGGCTCGGCGGATTTGGCGCCAATATCCTTGCCGTCGATCATCATCGGCTGTTTCTCGATGTGCCAGCGAAGGGCGCCAAACTCGATGTCACGATCGAGACGCGCGACGCCGCCCATGCCGAGGAGATTTTCCGCGCTCTTGCGGCCGATGGCTATGAGCCGGTGCGCCTGGAAAGCGGCGCGGTGTTGCAGTGAGGGGCTCCTGCGATTGCGGCTCTAGTAGTTTATGCCCATGCCCGGCTCAAAGTGGTAAGGCGGGATGGTCACTGGCGACGACGTTTCCGCGGGAACGGCCCCCGGACGCGCGCGGGGTAGCGGCACCGGACCGCTTGCGACCATGGCAAAGATGCCGGGCCGGTGCCGCGGCAAGGGTATCGGGCCACGGATCGGCTCACCTGCACGCAGGATTTCGGTCCTGGCCATCTGCGGCGGCGGAGGCACCGGAGGCGCCGTTGCCGTGGGCGCGGGTGCCGAGAAGCTCGGCGCGCCGCTCGCATTGGGGTTGGGCCAGGCCAAGCCGCGGTCGGAGGAGGTGGAGACTGACGCTACGGCCGTATTGTCAGCTGGTCGCGGCGTCTGTGCTGGCGATGGAGCCGGGCCGGTTGGTGCCGCGCCGATGCTCGCCGTCTGCGTATCAGCCGTCGCGGCAGCGGGCCGGGCGGCGATGGCAGGCGAGGGGGCTCGTATCGGGGAGGCTTGGACCGGCGAGGTTTGGACCGGCGAGGTTTGGACCGGAGCGGCTTGGACCAGGGAGGTTTGGGCCGGCGAGGTTTGGACCGGGGCCGTTTGGATGGGTGGTGGATTAATGGCTTTGGGCAGCACTGCTGCCGTATCCGCTGTCGCCGGCGGGGGAGGTCCTTTCTTGCTGTCGGGACCCATGCCCAGGTCGGGACGCCAGGGCGCGCCGCTGCCCGGTTGATCCGGGGGCGCGGCTGGACTTGGTACCGCGGTTGCCGGAGCGCGCGCCGGCGCGATCACCGTCGCGACGCGCTCAAGGGCCGGCACTTTGGGTCGCGCGACATAGCCACGGACGAAAGTCGTGATGGTCCACATCATCACCGGGACGGCAACAATGACCGCGGTGAGAATGATCACGCGCTGGAAGACCGGCGTGTAAAGCCGGATGCTGTCGTCGCCGTAATCGTCGTAATCACGCATCGCATCCGCCTCAACTCTCGCAGCGGACGGAGGGTCTGCCGGTTCGACGCGCTATGCGGCTGCTTTTTTCAATTTCTCCGCAACTTTGGCAGCAAAATACGTGAGCACCCCATCCGCCCCCGCACGCTTGAAGGCAATCAGGCTTTCCATCATTGCCTTGTCGCCATCGAGCCAGCCATGGCCGGCTGCAGCCATGATCATGGCATATTCTCCCGACACTTGATAGGCGAAGGTCGGCATGCCGAAGGCATCCTTCACCCGCTGCAAAACGTCGAGATAGGGCAGGCCGGGCTTGACCATCACCATGTCGGCGCCCTCGGCGATATCGAGTTCCACCTCGCGCAATGCCTCGTCGGTATTGGCAGGGTCCATCTGATAAGTCCGCTTGTCGCCGACCAGCGCCGTGTTCGAGCCGATCGCATCGCGAAACGGCTCGTAAAACGCGGACGCAAATTTCGCCGCATAGGCCATGATCGCAACGTCGGTGAAGCCCGCGGCATCGAGTCCGCCGCGAATGGCGCCGACCCGCCCGTCCATCATGTCGGAGGGCGCGATGATGTCGCAGCCGGCTTCGGCCTCCACCAAAGCTTGGCGGACCAAGACTGCGACAGTCTCGTCATTGACGATCACGCCATCGCGCAGAAGCCCGTCATGGCCGTGGCTGGTGTAAGGATCGAGCGCGACGTCACACAACACGCCGATCTCAGGGACTTCCTTTTTGATGGCGCGGATGGCCCGGCAGACGAGGTTGTCCGGATTGAGCGCCTCCGAACCGTCCTCATCGCGTCTTGCGGAATCGGTGTAGGGAAACAAAGCCACGCACGGGATCGCGAGCGTGGCGGCTCGCTCGGCGGCGTGAACCGCTTGGTCCACGGAAAGACGTTCGACATCCGGCATCGAATCGATCGGGGCGCGAACATTCATTCCGTCGACGAGGAAGAACGGCCAGATCAGGTCGTCGGCGGTGAGCACGTTTTCGCGTATCATGCGGCGCGACCACTCACTTCGCCGATTCCGCCGCGGCCGCACTCGCAGGTCGAGCCGCTCGGTCTTGATCCCGGCGGGCGCCGGATCAAGTCGGCTCCTTTCCAGCGGGCGGCCGAATTTGATCGCCATGGTAACTCTCCTTGTTCCTCTTTTTATCCCGTCCCCAGCCGATCTGCCACTGAGCCGGAAGCGGTTCGAAGTCAATTCCGCCGCGTCAATGCGTGTGACCAGGTTACGTTAGATCCCGTCGCGCTGGATCGGCCGTTTGATCTGGTCGCATTTGACCAAGGCCCCAAGCGCCACTATCGATCTTTTACCCCTTTCGGCCGCCATCAATCCGCCGTTTGCTGGCCCTTAGGCAAGGATCATGATCGATCAACCTCGGCGCCAGCCGACGCGGCCCAGCGATCTGCTCGAACCGGTCCGGCTCGCCAAGGTGGTCCGGGGCACTTGGACCGACTATCTGGTCCTGTTTCTGCGCTTGATGGCCGGCGTCTCTTTGATCAAGGGCCTTTACCACTGGGTCCAGGTCTGCGGCATCGGCGCCACGCCCGGACAAGGCTTTGAGGCGCACACGATCGCCTGGCAAACCACAACGGTGTTTTTCGCGGTGCTGGATTTAGTGGCTGCGGTCGGGCTGTGGCTCGCCGCCGCCTGGGGCGCGGTGTTGTGGCTCACTTCGGTCGTCTCGATGGCGGCGGTGGAAGTGTTTTTTCCGCAGGTTTACGGCGGCAGTATTTTCGTAGTGTTCATCGAGACCACGCTTCTTCTCGTTTATCTTTTTCTCGCAATCGTTTCGGCACGCGAACGGGCGGTTTAATTGGGAGTCAGTTATCAGTGAACAGCAACAAAAAAAAGAGTGACCCTCTGATTTCTGATTTTTGATTACTGACTTCTGACCGCTGAGCCGCGCAGCGCCGCTCTGATGCGCTGTGGGGTCGCGGGCATTTCGTCGATCAAGACGCCAAAAGGCGAAAGCGCGTCGTTAACGGCATTAAGAATGGCAGCGGGAGCGCCGATTGCGCCGCCCTCGCCCAGTCCTTTGGCGCCGGTCAGCGAGCTAGCGGCCGGCGTCTCGATGTGGCGCAATTCGATCGGCGGAATTTCGCGTGCAGTCGGCGGCAGGTAATCGGCAAGCGTCGCGGTTTGAATATTGCCAAGCGCGTCATAGACGATCTCCTCGAACAGAGCATTGCCGATACCTTGGGCAATCCCGCCATGCACCTGCCCATCCGCAATCAGCGGATTGATGATGCGGCCGGCGTCCTCGACGACGAGGAATCGCTCGAGCCGGACGCCTCCAGTCTCCACGTCAACCTCGACAATCGCCACGTGGCAAGCATTCGAAAAAGTGCCGGGCGGATCGTAATGCGCGCGCGCAGCAAGTCCTGGAGTGAGGTCCTTGAAATGGTGCGACTGATGGTACGCCGCACGCGCCAACGTCGCGATTGGTAAAGACCGGTCCGTTCCGGTGACACGAGCCTCGCCATTTTCAAGCACGATGTCTTCGCGCGCCGCTTCCAACAGATCGGCCGCGATCGTGAGCAACTTTTCACGCATCTGGCCCGCCGCCAGCGTTGCGGCCCCGCCCGCGATCACCAATGACCGGCTGGCAAACGTTCCCCAGCCATAGGGCGTGCGATCGGTATCGCCGTGCACCACGCGCACATTGGCGGGGCGAACACCGATCGCATCGGCGACAAGTTGCGCAAGCGTCGTCGCCAAGCCTTGGCCGTGCGGACTCGCTCCGGTCCGGGCCTCAACCTGGCCCGAAGGATCCATCACGATTTCAACGATCTCCCAGCCGGGCGTGATGTCCATGCCGCGCGCGGCGAAGGCTGAGCTGCCATAACCGGTGCGCTCGGAGAAGGTCGCAAATCCGATCCCGAGAAACCGGCCACGGCCGCGCGTCTCCTGCTGACGAGCGCGAAATACCGCCAAATCGATTTGCGCGGCCGCTAGCTCCAAAGTCTCGACATAGCTGCCCTCGTCAAACACCAACCCCGTCGCCGAAGTGTACGGAAAGCGCCGGATGAGATTGCGTTTGCGGATTTCGACGGGAGTGAGTCCCAAGGCGGCCGCGGCCTTGTCCATCAGCCGTTCGATCGCAAAGGTGATGGCCGGCCGCGAAACCCCGCGATAGGGCGCCATGGTGCACGTGTTCGTCGCGATTGCGCGCGCGCGGCATGCATAGGCGGAGAGATCGTAAGGGCCGGGCAATTCGGCCATCGCCATCAGCGGTTCGACGCCACAGGTTGTAGGGAAACACGAATAGGCACCGACATTGGCGACGATATCGGCCGAAAGCGCGATCAATTTGCCATCGGCATCGAATGCACCATCCAATGCAATGCGCTGATCGCGGCTGTGAAAACTCGCGATCAGATTCTCGCGGCGATCCTCAGTCCAGGCGAAGCTGCCACTGAATTTATGCGCCAGCCAGACCAGCACGACATATTCGGCGGCGAGCGACATTTTCTGGCCGAAACCGCCGCCGACATCCGGCGCCACTACCCGCAAATCGGATTCGGCAATGCCAAGCACGTCGGCAATCGCCGTGCGCGTCAAATGCGGCATTTGCGTCGTACAGGTCAGTGTTATGCGCCCTGAGCCGGGATCGAAGGTTGCGTGTGCGGCACGCGCTTCGAGCGGGGTTGCGTTTTGCCGATACGACTGCGCGGCAAGATGGATGTGCCGGTGCGCCTTGGCCGACGCGCTGTCGAAGTCGTCGCTCTTGAAGTGAGCGTCGACTACGACATTTCCAGTGTCGTGGAGCTCCGGCGCGTTCACCGCTAACGCATCGCGCGCGTTAGCGAGTGCGGGCAATTCGGCGATCTCGATGTCTACAAGATCGGCGAGATCTTCGGCGTCCGCTTGCGTCGCCGCGAATACGGCTGCGATCGGTTCGCCGACAAAACGCACGACATCATGCGCCAAAATTGGCTGCTCGATCGGCCGATAATTGAACTTATGCAGCATCGGCCGGATCGGCCGCGCGTTAAGATCGGCGGCACGAACGATCGGCGTCCCCTCGGGCGCCATGATCTTCACGATGCGCCCGGCCGCGACCGGGCTGCGGACGAAACGCACGAAATGCGCCGCGGCAAAATCCGCGGTGAACCGTCCGCGGCCGCGCACCAGCGCCGGATCTTCCAAACGCCGGATGGCGCGGCCGACCCACTTCATGCCTGAGCCAGCAGTCGCTTTGGTCATGGTTGTGGACTGTAGCCGTGACGGAGCGAGGCGCCTACGCGGAATCGCTGCCGGCACATATTTGCTAGTCTTGGTGGGGTTTCAATTACTGAGGTCAGCCATGCCCGCGTCTCGTGTAGCGTCGACGATGTCAATCCGGGGCCTGCACGGCCAGCCCCGCCGCGTAACGGCTCTCTTAGCCTTGATCACATTCGTCTCTCTGGGTGCGGCGTTCGTGAAGGCCGAGTCTGAAGCCGGAACGTGGACCCTAGAGCGTCCCCTTCCTGTGCGACTGGCTGAGGTGGCGGCGGTCGCCGCTAATGGACACCTCCACACGATTGGCGGCAACCTCAACAATGTGGCTGTGACCGCGCATGATGCGTATGATCCGGATAAGGACGCGTGGCGGACGCTTGCTGATCTGCCCGAGCCACGCGATCATGTCGCCGTGGCCCAGTCGGACGGGAAGATTTTCGCCGCTGGCGGTTTTGCGACTCCGGTCCATAAAAACTCTCGCGCCGACGTATTCGAATACGACATTGCAAACGACACGTGGCGCAGATTGCCGGCGATGACTGTCGCGCGCGGAGCGGCCGGGGCCGCCATCGTCGACGGCGAGCTTCACGTGCTCGGCGGTCGCGGAGACGACAGCGTAACACTGGCCGCCCACGAAGTTTACGATCTGCAAAGCGGCCGGTGGAAGCACGCGGCCCCGCTGCCGCAGGCGCGTGATCACCTCGCTGTCGTTGTCATGGACGACAAAATTCATGTCATCGGCGGCCGGCTCCGCTCTCCTGTCGAGCGCGTCGGCCGGCACGACGTTTATGATCCAAAAATGGACCGGTGGACCTCGGCCGCGCCGCTGCCGACGCCCCGTAGCGGGGTCGCTGCCGTGCTTTATAACGGGCTGATCCTTGTCTTGGGGGGCGAGCTGCCGCCCGACCATACCTTTCCAGACAACGAGGGATATGATGCGAAAACCGACAGTTGGATAACGTTGTCCCCGATGCCCCACGGGCGGCACGGTTTCGGAGGCGGCGTTATAGGTCGGTACGCATACTTCGTCGGCGGCTCACTTACGCCCGGCGACGGTGGACCAACAGACCAGTTGATCCGATTCTCTTTACCTTAGGCAGGTTTGTGCTTCGAGACTTAGGAATAGCGGAAACGCTCGCCGGCAATGACCGTCAACTCGGACATCGGCACTCGCGATCGGATCTTCCTTTTGTGCCAATAGCGGACCTCACCAGACGTGGCGCTCTCGTCCGCGATCTACCGCGCCTCGTTTTTGGCAAGTAGTTCGGCCGCTGCTTGTTCCGAGCCGCCACAAACCGTTCATGTCGCATTCATATCGTTAAAGCCAATGTTCCTTTTACGGTGAGGGCCAACGTGGAGAGAGTCATGGCGAAGAAAAAGAAGAAGAGCTCGAAGTCGAAGACCTAAAGCGCGCAAGCCTTTAAGGCAACGCTATCAAGGATCTTCGGGTCTAATTACGCTTTAGCGGCTGAACGAAGTTCGGCCGCTTTTGCTTTAGCGGAGCGACTTGTTGCTGGCGCAATCCGTCGCGCCTGTCGCACGGGCCGGGCTATGAAAGACGCCGGTCGCGGGCATGCGCGATGAGCCAAGCCATGATCTCCGCGCTTTGCTCGATCGAACTGAGTCGCCCTGAGCGTCCCTCAT
>Ga0306922_10000330_pt1 | contig 38556 bp, 39 predicted proteins | sample sta12Cox44000082_FD_203758 | JGI IMG/M metagenome (GOLD analysis project Ga0306922, IMG submission 203758) | Lab enrichment of tropical soil microbial communities from Luquillo Experimental Forest, Puerto Rico - statoxic.12C.oxic.44.000.082 (v2)... | ecosystem: Environmental > Terrestrial >... | reverse complement strand
GCGCACCCATAGGCGCGCATTGACATCTCCCGCGTCAAGCACCGGGACCTCAAAATCGAGCTGGCTATAGGGGGCATAGCCGAACGCCTTGCGCGCGTCGAAGACACGCCCGCTGGCACGACCGACATAGCCGCCTGCCCCGAACTGCCGCGCCAGCGCGGCGCTCAGCAGGCCAGTGCCGGCGGTGCGGTCCTGCAGCGATGCGGTGTTGTCGTAAAGCTCGATCAGCTCGGGAAAGACGCGCCGAATCTCGTGCAGCAGTCGGGAAATTTCCGCCGCACAATTGGCACCAAGATCGCGAGCAACTCCGCCCGGCACGACGCAATCCATCATCAACCGATGACCAAAACAGGAACTTGCGGCGCGCAGCACGCGCTCGCGCAACACCCCGCATTGTGCGTGCATCAGCGAGAACGATGCGTCGTTGCAGATGGCGCCAATATCACCAAAGTGGTTGGCGAGGCGCTCGAGCTCCGCCATAAGCGCGCGCAGATAGACCGCGCGAGGCGGCACCCGGACAGCGAGCGCTGCCTCGGCCGCGAAGGCGAAGGCCAGCGAATACGCGACCGTGCTGTCGCCGGAGGTGCGGGCGGCCAGATGGGCCGCCTTATCCAGCGACGCGCCGGCGATCAGCGCCTCGATGCCCTTGTGCACGTAGCCGAGGCGCTGCTCGAGCCTGACCACCGTCTCGCCGTTGGCGGTGAACCGAAAATGCCCGGGCTCGATGATGCCGGCGTGCACCGGCCCGACCGGAATCTGGTGCAGACCGTCGCCTTGCACCGGCAGGAAGGCATACGGTTCACGCGCCGACGGAAGCACACGGGCTCCGAGGGGGTGCTGCACATCCCAGAAGCCGAGATCGAGCCAGGGCCGCTCGTCCGGCAAACCGACCGGCTCGATGCCGTAGAGGTCGCGCAGCGCCCGCTCCAACCGGATCGCCGGAGGGTGCTGGGGGCCGACCGAGGGATAGCGACCGTGCGGGCATTCGATCGTGATGACGGCAATCTCGGCCTGCTCCAACACGGCCATGTGCACAGCAGGCGCATCACCCCATAACCCGAGCAAGGTGCATTCCCCACGCGACAGCCGCTTGGCAACGAAGCGCCAGCCGTCCTCGCTCACCACAAAGCGCGGCCACGGGCGATGCCCCTCTATTCGCCGGCCCTCGATGGCGTCGGTGAAGGTCGCCATCGGTTACCCCAACAGCCGCGCCACGTTCTGAAACCAGTCGACCAGCACCGGGGGCAGATAGATCCCGGCGGCGAAAACCAGAGCGAGATGCGCGAACATCGGCGCATAGGAAGCTTTGGCCTTGGCGGTGGCGCCGCGCGGCTCGCCGAACGCGATCGTGTTCAAACGCAAAAACAGCGCGGCGACGCCGATCAGAACACCGAACACCAGAATAATCGCCAGCCACGGCGCCCGCGCAAAAGTCGACGTGACCACCAGGAACTCGCTCATGAAAATGCCGAGCGGCGGCAAGCCAGCAATCGCGACGACGCCGAGAACGAGTCCCCAGCCGAGCACCGGGTTGGTCTCGGTAAGGCCACCCATGTCGGCAATTCGTTGCGTCCCCTTCACCTGAGCGATGTGCCCCACTGCAAAGAAGATCGCCGACTTCGTCAGCGAATGCATGGTCATGTGCAGGAGGCCGGCAAAATTCGCGAGCGCACCGCCCATGCCGAAGGCAAACGTGATGATGCCCATGTGCTCGATCGAGGAATAGGCAAACATGCGCTTGATGTCGCGCCGGCGGTACAACATGAAGGCCGCGAACACGAGCGAGACGAGTCCCATCGTGACCATCAGCGGGCCGGGCGCCAATGCGGCAGGGTTGAGCGCCAGCAGCATTTTGAAACGCAACAGCGCGTAGAGCGCGACGTTGAGCAAAAGCCCGGAAAGCACCGCCGAGATCGGAGTCGGTCCCTCCGAGTGCGCATCAGGCAACCAGGCGTGCAGCGGTGCGAGGCCGACCTTGGTGCCATAGCCGAGCAGCAGGAACACGAAGGCGAGGTCGAGCAGCGCGGGATCGAAGGCGTCGGCGCGCGTCACCAGGACCGTCCAGGTCATCGCGTCGAGTCCCTCCCCGACCACCGGCCGCGCCGCCATGTAGACGAGAATGGTGCCGAACAATGCCAATGCGATGCCGACGCTGCCGAGAATGAAATATTTCCAGGCGGCCTCGAGCGCCTCGTGGGTGCGGTAGATGCCAACCATCAGCACGGTGGTGAGCGTCGCCAGCTCGATCGCCACCCACATCACGCCGGTATTGTTGGCGATGAGCGCGAGGTTCATCGCGAACATTAGCACCTGATACATCGCGTGGTAGAAGCGCAGGAACGTCGGCGTGAGACGGCCGGTTTCCAGCTCGTGGCCGATGTAGCTCGCGCTGAACACACTGGTGGTGAAGCCGACGAACGTGGTGAGCACGATGAACACGTTGTTGAGATCGTCGACGAGGAGATAGCGCCCGGGCTGCGGACGGCCGAAGAACAGCGATACTGCGGCGACAAAGGTCAACAACGCGGCAATCACGTTGAGCGTTGCCGTGACGCGATATCCCGGCAACGCCGCCAAAACGGCAGCGGCGAGCGCCGGAATGACGAGAACGGCGATAACCGCGTCGAACGGCAGATTCATTATTGTTCTCCCCGGAAGTGGTCGAGCGCCCGCAGGTCGACCGTGTCGAACCGTTCGCGAATGCGAAACAGGAAAATGCCGATGACGATGAAGGCGATGAGAATGGAAAACGCGACGCTGATCTCGACCACCAGCGGCATGCCTTTGGCGCCGGTCGCCGCCAGCACGAGGCCGTTCTCGAGCGACATGAAGCCGACCACCTGACTGACCGCGTTGCGGCGCGTGACCATCAGGAGGAGGCCGAGCAGCACCACCGAGAGCGCGAAGGCGAGATCTTCGCGAGCGAGCGGATCGGCGCTCGGCGTGACCCGCAGCATCACCACCATCGACAGCGCGACCAGGCCCATGCCCAGCAGCATGGCCGAGCCGACGCCGACCACTGTTTCGATTTCGCGGTGAATGCCGAGCCGCACGATGATGCGATGCAGCGCAACCGGAATGATGATCACCTTAAAGACGAGTGCGATCGTCGCGGTCACGTAGAGATGGGGCGCGTCCTGGACATAGGCCTGCCAAGCCACCGAGAGGGCCAAAATCAAGGCGTGCACCGCAAACATGTTGAGCAGCGCGTAAAGCCGGTCCTGATAGAGCTCGAGGAAGCTCACCAGCACCAGCGAGCCGGCGAGCAAATGTGCAACGTCGAATGTCAGACCGCGCATCACAGGCCCCGCGACACGAACAACAGGAGCGTCGCCAACAGGCCAAGCATCAAGGCGGCGCCGAGGAATTCTGGCACGCGGAACACGCGCATCTTGGCGATTGACGTCTCAAACAGCGCGAGGAGGAACCCACCGATCGCAAGCTTGCCGACATATGCGGCCAGCGCGCTTGCCAGCGCGAACAGGTCGGCGCCCGGCGGGGCCAAGCCCCACGGCACGAAGATGCAGGCGATGAGCGATACATAGAGCAACAGCTTCAAGGAGGCGGTCAGGTCGATGAGCGCCAGATGCCGCCCGGAATATTCGAGCACCATCGCCTCGTGCACCATGGTCAATTCGAGGTGAGTCGCCGGATTGTCGATGGGGATGCGCGCATTCTCGGCGATGGCGACCATGATCAATGCGAGCAGCGCGAGCGCGAGCGATACGCGCAAACCAACCGCCGACGAGGCGAGAAATCCCGCCATGGCCGAGAGCTGCGTCGAACCGGCGATCAGCGCCAGCGTGAACACGATCATGATCATCGCCGGTTCGGCGAGCGAGGCGATCATCACCTCGCGGCTCGAGCCGATGCCGCCGAAGCTGGTGCCGACGTCGAGCCCGGCAAGTGCTAGAAAAAACCGGGCGCTGCCCAGAAGCGCGATGATGGCGATGAGATCGGCCGACCAGGAAAACAGCAGGCCGGTGCGGAAGGTCGGCACCAGCGATGCCGCCACCCAGGTGGCGGCGAAGATGAGATAGGGAATGACGCGGAACAGCCAGGACGCATTCTCGGCCAGCACCACGTCCTTGCGCATGAGCCGCACAAGATCGCGATACGGCTGAATCAGCGGCGGCCCCTGCCGGCGCAGCAGGCGCGCCCTGACCTTGCGCACGAAGCCGGTCAGCAGCGGCGCTAGAAGCAGCACCAGCAGCATCTGCGCGGCCTGAACGATGAAGTCGACGATCACGGCCATATCGCAAGCACCAGCAGCAACAGCACGAGCGCGGCGACGACCAGGCTGAGGAATTGGCGGATCGTCAGAAACTGCAAATGATTGAGCCGGTCGGCGGCGAAAGCGACGGCACCGGCAATCGGCGCATAGAGCGTCTCCCAAACGAGATCGCGCAGTTCGACCGTCAGCCGCGCCGCCCGCAGGTCGCCCGGTCGCGGCATGTCGACATGCTCGCGCGCGCGAAACACGGCGCTACCAAACACGCGGCGGATCGGTTGCGCGAAGCTCGACGCGCTGTACTGGGTCGCCGGACTTGCATCGGGGTATCCGCAGTCCCACGGCGGCGCGCGGCGCAGCCGGTCCGATGCAAGCCGGTGAATCGCAAAGGCGGCGAGGCCGCCCGACACGCACATGAAAACGAAGACGAGCAGGCCGTTGTAGGAGCTGCGCGACGCGGCGATCGGCACGATGGACAGCCAAGCGACGTCGCTTTGCACCGGCATGCGGTCGCCGGCCAAATCCTGGACCGCCGGTGCCAATGCATCGATGAAAAAGCCCGGCAGGATGCCCGCGATGAGGCACAACGCTGCGAAGGCGAACATCGCCGCGAGCGAAAATGGGTCGGTCTCAACCGCGCGCTCGGCGGCCGGAGTGCGCGGCCGACCGAGGAAGGTCACGCCGAATGCCTTCACGAAGCAGGCGGCGGCCAGCGCGGCGGAAAGCGCGAGCAGCGCGCCTACGGCAGGCACGAGAAATTTGAGACCCCACGAGGGAAGCTGCGGACTGAGCAGGATCGCCTGGAAGGTCAGCCATTCCGAGACGAAGCCGTTGAGCGGCGGCAACGCCGAGATCGCGGCGCAGCCGATCAGGAAAACAAACGACGTCTGCGGCATGCGGTGGATCAGGCCGCCGAGATGCTCCATGTCGCGTTCGCCGGTCGCCGTTTGCACGGCGCCGGCGCCGAAGAACAGCAGGCTTTTGAACAGCGAGTGGTTGAGCACGTGCAGGAGCCCGGCGGTGAGCGCGAGCGCCGCCGCCCACGCCATGCCCGCAGCCTTGAAGGCGAGCGCAAGGCCAAGCCCGATGAAAATGATGCCGATGTTCTCCACCGTGTGATAGGCGAGCAGGCCCTTGAGATCGTGCTGCATGAGGGCATAGAGCACGCCCATCACCGCGGTGACGCCGGCGAGCGCGAGCACCGGAATGCTCCACCACCACGCCGGCGTGCCGAGCAGGTCGAACACGATACGCACAAAGCCGTAGACCGCGACTTTGGTCATCACGCCGCTCATCAGTGCCGAGACGTGGCTCGGTGCCGCGGGATGCGCGAGCGGCAGCCAGACGTGCAGCGGCACGATGCCGGCTTTCGAGCCGGTCCCGATCAGCGCAAGAACGAGGATCGCGGCGGCGAGTGTCGGCGAGCGAGGCTCCGCGCGGATGTCGGCGAAGGCGTAGCCGCCATCGGGCCCCGCGAGCAGCCCGAACGTGAGCAGCAAGGCGAGCGTGCCGAAGCTCGCCATGATCAGATAGATGTAGCCGGCGCGAACGTTGTCGGGCACGTGATGATGCGCCACGACCAGCGCCCACGACGAGAGAGACATGAATTCCCAGGACGCGAGAAACGTGAATGCGTCGTCTGCCAGCACCACGAGATTCATGCCGGCGAGAAAGGCGGGATAGAACGGCAGCACGCGCCGCTGCGCCGTCTCGTGGCGGCCATAGCCGAGCGCGTACAGGCTTGCCGCGGCCGCACCCAAATTGACCACTGCGAGAAAAAACGCGCTCAGTGCGTCGAGCCGGAAATGCGCGCCGAGCCAGGGAATGCCGAGCGGAAGCACCGCCTCTGACGGAGCATCATCCAACCGCAGCAGCGCCAGCAGCGCGATCGCCAGCAGCGTGAGCGAGGCGATGAGCGTTGCGCCGTAGATGGCGTCGCGCCCGCGCGCCGAATCTCCAGCCATGATGGCGGCGGCGGCGGTAGCGATGAGCACGGCGACCCACGCCAGAGCGAAAAGCACCATCAAGACCCCCCGTTTGCAGCGCGTAGCCGGCGTACGCGCGCATCCCCATGACGGTCGATCATCGCGAGGCGCTCACCGCTTCAGCCGCACGCCGCGTCCGCCGCCTTGACTGCTCGCTCCCTCGCCGATCAGTTCAATGCCGGCGGCGGCGAGGGCATCGACGAGCTTCATCAAGGAATCGACGTTTCCCCGGATGACGCCGTCGCTCGATTCCATGCGTTGGATGGTCGGCAACGACAGCCCCGACCGCTCGGCGAGCTCGCGCTGATCGATGCTCAGCAACGCGCGCGCCGCCCGCATCTGTGGCCCGGTTATCATGTTCAAGATATTGGAATCGATATGTGGTATATCACTGTTAATGCATAATGTGGCGAAATTAAGCGGTAGAGCGCTGCAGTCAATCAGCTGCGGAACAGCAGGCACGCGTCGCCGTAAGAGTGGAAGCGATATCCGGCCTCGATCGCATGGTCGTAGGCGCGCTTCATCACCTCGAGCCCGGAAAATGCCGCCACCAGCATGAACAACGTCGAGCGCGGCAGGTGGAAATTGGTCAGCATCACGTCGACCGCGCGGAAGCGGTAGCCGGGGGTGATGAACAATGCGGTCTCGCCTTGGAACGGGCGGATGGTGCCATCATCGGCGCTGGCGCTTTCGATCAATCGCAGCGAGGTCGAGCCGACCGCCACGATGCGGCCGCCGGCGCGGCGCGCCGCGTTGAGGGCGTCGGCGGCTTGCGCGCCGACGCTGCCCTGCTCGGCGTGCATGCGGTGCCCGCTCGTGTCGTCGGTCTTGACCGGCAGGAACGTCCCCGGCCCCACATGCAGCGTAACCGTGTGCAGCGTGATTCCGCGCTCCCTCAGTCGCGCCACTAAACCTTCGGTGAAATGCAGCCCCGCGGTTGGCGCCGCCACCGATCCCTCCGCGCGCGCGAACATGGTCTGATAGTCCGCGCGGTCGCGCTCATCCGGCTCGCGCCGCGCGGCGATATAGGGCGGCAACGGCATTTCGCCACGTTCCTCCACGGCCTGATCGAGTACCGGCCCGTGGAACGCGAACGCCAGCCTCACCTCCCCGCCCTCGCCTTTCTCCTCTACGGTCGCATCGAGCTGGCCGAGGAAGCAGACCTTGCCCTCGTCGCCGAAGCGCACCACGTCGCCCGGCACGAGCCGCTTCGCCGGGCGCACGAAGGCACGCCAACGCGCGCCGTCGAGCCGCTGATGCAAGGTCGCCTCGATCGCCGGTTCGCTGGTACCGCGCCCGATGCGGCGGCCGTGCAGGCGCGCAGGTATTACCTTCGTGTCGTTGATGACGACTGCGTCGCCGGGTCGCAGCAGGTCGGGCAGATTGCCCACGGCGCGGTCTTCGGATTGCGCCACCGCATCGGGACGCACGACCAGCAGCCGGGCGGAATCGCGCGGCACCGCCGGGCGCAAGGCAATTCGCTCAGGCGGCAGCGCGAAATCGAAGAGGTCGGTGCGCATGCGAATAGCGCCGGATATCGCCAACAGCGGTGTCGCCGAGTGGTTCCAATAACATGTTTGCGAGTTCCGGCGCGTCAATCATCACAATACCGTTCGCAGCGATCGCGTCGCCGCATGGTCGCCGTTGCGTCAAACGATTTTCACATGCCGCGCATATGACGTGGCCAAATGACAAGCAACAGGAGAGGCCAATGGGCACCGTGATGGTCAGATGCCCAGAGACGGGACGCGACATCCCCACCGGCATCGTCACCGACCCCGAAAGTTTCGCGGCCACGCCGGTGTTCTTCGCGCGGGTGTTCTGTCCGATTTGCCGCGCCGAGCACGAATGGTTCGCCAAGGAAGCGTGGATCTGCGAGGCGGACGCGGCGCCGCGCCGCAACGCGCTGTCGTAAAGCATACTTTACGTCGACATTGGAGTTTGGCCGCTCACTCCCGCGTAAGCGGGAATCCAGGGCCGTTTGCTCGGAGTTTGTGATTCTGGGTCCCGCTTTTCGGGTCCCCACGAAAATCGCCAAGCACAGCAGCGCAACGTGGATGTCTCGCATTGGCGATTTTCGTGGGTGCCCGGCGCGGGGACGAGCGAGTGGCCGGCTAGACGGTGTCACGCCGCCAGCTTGGCGCTGACGATGCGGTCGGGATCGCGCACCGGCTCGCCGCGCTTGATTTTGTCCACGTTGTCCATGCCTGCGGTCACCTTGCCCCAGACCGTGTATTGGCCGTTGAGGTGCGGCGCATCTGCGAAGCAGATGAAGAACTGGCTGTCGCCGGAATCCGGGTTCTGCGCGCGCGCCATGGAAACCGTGCCGCGCACGTGCTTTTCCTTCGAGAATTCCGCCTTGAGTTTCTGTCCCGACCCGCCGGTGCCGGTACCGTGCGGGCATCCGGTCTGCGCCATGAACCCGTCGATGACGCGGTGGAAGGTGAGCCCGTCGTAGAAGCCGGCGCGCACCAGTTCCTTGATGCGCGCGACATGGCCCGGCGCCAGGTCGGGCCGCATCGCGATGGAAACGGTGCCCTTGGTGGTCTCGAGGATCAGCGTGTTCTCCGCATCGCTCATGGTTGCTCCGTTTGGGTTGGCAAGTTCCTGTTATCGACGAACCGTATCGCAATCGGCCGGCCGGCGATGGCGCCGCCCAGGCCGGCGCTGAAGTGGAGCGGCGTGCAGCGCTGCAGCGCGGCGTGGATCGCGTCGAGATATTTTTCCCGCGTCTGCGGCGCGATCCCCGGGCTGGCATAGGTGACGCGCGGCGTCGCGATGATCTCGCCGTTGCGCTTGAACGCGAAGCGCACCGACATTTGCGTGCCCGGCGTCGCTTCATCCAGCGCGGGTGGAATCCAGCACACGCGCAATGCGGCGAACATGGCGCGCAACGTGTCGAGTTCGTGCGGCCCGGAATCGTCGCTCTCGCCGTTGCCGGCCGGCTCGGTCGCGATGCTTTCGATGGTCAGCCGCAGGTCCTGTCCGAACGGATACTCGATCGCCGGGATGCACGGCCCGCGCTGGAACACGCTGCACACGGTCGGCAGGCACGGATGCCGGTAGAAAACGCTGCAGTACGCCGCCGCCGGCGAACCGTCGAGAACGATCGCGCCCAGCGCGAGCGCGACCGATGCGATCAGCGCGCGGACGACGCGCACGAGTGCCTCACTTGGCGTCCGCTGCCACCTGGACGCGCAGCATGCGGTCGGGGTCGGCGACGGCGCCGTTTTGCGCCTCCGATCCCTTCTTGAGCTTGTCGACCACGTCCATGCCGGAGATCACCTCGCCCACCACCGTGTATTTGCCGTTGAGGAACGGCCCGTCGGCGAACATGATGAAGAATTGCGAATTCGCCGAATTCGGATCGTTGGTGCGAGCCATGCCGACGATGCCGCGCTTGAACGGCACGCTGGAGAATTCGGCAGGGAGATTCGGATATTTCGAGCCGCCGGTGCCATCGCCGCGCTGGCCGTCGCCGGTCTGCGCCATGAAGCCGGCAATCACGCGATGGAACGGCACGTTGTCGTAATATTTGTCGCGCGCCAGCTGCTTGAGCCGCTCGGCGTGCTTCGGCGCAAGATCGTTGCGCAGCTTGATGGCGATGCGGCCGTATTTGGTGTCGATGAGAATCGTGTTCTGCGGATCGGTGCCGGGCGGCAGCTGCTGCGCGAGCAGCGGGGTCGCCCAAATCAAAAGCGCAAACAGCATGAACAATCGGGTCATGGAACCTCCGGGACTGCCACGAGGGCCGGATTTGCGTCGCCTCGGCGCTTGATATCGCACCATGGCGCCGCCCGCACAATTCGAATCTGCGCGGCGCTCAGCGCGAAAACTTCTGCTTCAGGCGCGCGGCGACCGAGGGTGGAACGAATTGCGACACGTCGCCGCCCATCGACGCGATTTGCCGAACCAGCGTACCTGTGATCGGGCGGGCGATCGGCGACGCTGGCAGAAACACGGTCTGCACGGTGGGCGCCATCGCGCCATTCATTCCCGCCATTTCCATCTCGTAGTCGAAATCGCTGGCGCTGCGCAGCCCACGCACGATGAGCGAGGCGCCTTCGCGCTGCGCGGCGGCAACGACGAGATCGGCAAAGGTGATAGAGGCGAAATCGCAGCCGCCGGCGCGCGCGATTGGCGCGCAGGTCTCCTCGAGCATGGCGCGGCGCTCCTCCACGCTGAACAGCGGCGTCTTGCCGGGATGCGTGCCGATTGCCAGCACCAGGCGATCCGCGAGCCGCGTGGCTTGGCGCACCAGATCGAGATGTCCGTTGGTGACGGGATCGAACGATCCCGGAAACAGCGCGGTGCGCGGCATGGTCGGGGTCTAGCGCGCGCACTCCGTGACCGCAAGGCAGGCCCGCCGTTATGCTGAATCACATTCCTTCTCAATAGATTGCCGCGCTTTATGCATGGGAAGGGTGAGCATGCCATCCACTGTTGCGCGCACCGTGTATCGTCCGCCAAGACGGCCTTCGTGGTAGACTTGAATCGCGCGTGCGTCGGGGCGGGGTAGCGCGCGACTTGTCGCGAGGGATGATGTGAGGAGGAGCGACCGCGGCATAGCTCAGCCGAACGTCGGGTTGACCGGCGCGCGTGCTCTGGTGGCGCTCGCGCTGTTCGCCATCGTTGCGCCGGGTGGCGTCGCTGATTGCGCGTTCGCGCAAACCCCGCCCACGGAACGCGAGCTGCGCATCTATGCCGGGCTGCACGATGCCGCCGCGCGCGGCGACGCCGGCGAAATCGAGCAGCTGATCGCCGAAGGCGAAAAGCCGCGCATCCAGGACGCGAACAGCCGCACGCCGCTGCACGTCGCCGCCTACCTGCGCCGGCACGACGCGGCGCGCGCGCTGCTCCGCCTCGGCGCCGACCCGAATGCGCTCGATGCCGAGCGTTACGACGTCGTCACCATCGCGGCGGTGAACGACGATCTGGAAATGCTCAACATCGCGCTCGCAGCAGGCGCCAATGCCCGCGCCGTGACGAGCCCCTATGCCGGCACCGCGCTGATCGCCGCCGCGCACCGCGGCCATATGGAAATCGTGCGCGCTTTGATCGCGGCCAAGGCGCCGCTCAACCACGTCAACAATCTCGGCTGGACCGCGCTGCTGGAGGCGGTCGTGCTCGGCAACGGCAGCGCCAAGTACGCGGCGGTCGTGGACGCGCTGGTCAAAGCGGGAGCCGACGTCAACGTCGCCGACCGGCAGGGCACGACGGCGCTGGGCCATGCCCGCGCACGCGGCTATTCGCAGATTGCGCGCATCCTGGAAAACGCCGGCGGCCACTGAGGCATTGCACGCCACGCCGTGACGTTCGCTCAGTCGCGCTTCTTAATTGACGTTGTCGCCGCGCTCGATCTGGCGCATGAGGCGCTCAAGCCGCTCCGACGGTTTGGTGCGCAGATCCGCGTCATACATGCGGCGCAGCTGCTCGGCGATGGCAAACAGCGTCTCGGTTCCCAGGCTGATGACGTTGCCGTCAGGTTTTTTGTCCTCGTCGGGCATGGACATCGCGGACCGGCGTGTTCCAGAGCTAAGCCGCAAAGCCTGGGCCGCGGCCGAACATCAAAAACGCTTCACGGAAAGTGAAGGTTCCAGGCGCTGTCCTGGAAGTGGCCATCTGGGCCATCCCGCTCTAAACTTCCCGACACAGGTGCGAGGCGTGACTCGGGCTTGAGCCGGCATCATAAGGCGGCACATCCCTCGGGACAAATGAGCTTTGAACGCGTCTTCTCCGCAGTGCTGGTCGCTGCGAGCTTCTGGCTGAGCGGCGATGCTGCCGCGCAGGCGCAGTCCTATCCGCTGCGGCCGATCCGCATCATCGTGCCGACGCCCGCGGGCGGCCCGGTCGACGTGATCGCGCGGCTCGTCGGCAACACGCTGTCATCGACCATCGGCCAGCCGGCCGTGATCGACAATCGCCCCGGCGCCGGCAACACCATCGGCTCGAAAGAAGCAGCGCAGGCCGAGCCCGACGGCTACACCCTGCTCTATTCGAGCGCGAGCGGGCTCGTGCTCGCGCCGATGCTGCAGAAGAACGCCGGCTACGACCCGCTCGTGAGCTACGACCCGATCGCGCTGGTGGCGCAAAGTTCGAACATTCTGGTCGTGCACCCTTCGCTGCCCGTGAACTCGGTGCAGCAGCTTGTCGCCTATGCCAAGGCCAATCCCGGCAAGGTGAACTTTTCCTCGGGCGGTATCGGCGTGCTGCCGCATCTGCTCGGCGAGTGGTTCAAGTCGGCGGCCGCAATCGACATCGTGCATGTGCCGTATCGCGGCGGCGGTCCGTCGATCAACGATCTCGTCGCCGGTCAGGTGCAGATGACGTTCGAGGGAACGAGCGTGCTGTTGCCGCTGATCGCGAGCGGCAAGCTGCGCCCGCTCGCCACCACCAGCGCCCGCCGCTTGGCGGAGCTGCCGAACGTGCCGACCATGGTCGAAAGCGGATTCCCCGGCTTTGTCTCGACGAGCTGGACGGGGCTGCTCGCGCCGGCGCACACGCCGGGCACGGTGATCGAGCGGCTCAATGCGGCGATCAACGAAGCCGTGAAATCGCCGGAGTTCGTCGCAGCGCTGGCAAAGCTGAGCAACGAGCCGCTGGGCGGAACGCCGCAGGATTTTCGCGAGAAGATCGCCGACGATATCGGCAAATGGGCGCCGATCGTGCAGGCGCTCGGCTTGCCGGCGCAGTGAAACGGTGCGGCGACGCCTCACGGCACCGTCATGGCCGGGCTTGTCCCGGCCATCCACGTCTTTGGGTTCCTTCAAGACGTGGATGCCCGCGCCAAGCGCGGGCATGACGACCGAGAGTCATGCGACACGCACTAATTCCCGTTGCTCTCGCCTTCCTCGGAGATGCGCTCGACCGAAACCACGCGCTCGCCCTCGGCGGTGTCGAACACGATCACCCCCTGGGTGGTGCGCCCGGCAATGCGGATGCCCTCGACGCGCGTGCGGATGAGCTGGCCGCCGTCGGTCACCAGCATGATCTGGTCGCCATGCTCGACCGGGAACGAGGCGATCAGTTTGCCGGTCTTCTTGCGCATCGTGCCGTCGCGCTCGCGCACATCCATGGCGACGATGCCTTTGCCGCCGCGGCCGGTGACGCGATAGCCGAACGAGGAGGAGCGCTTGCCATAGCCGCGCTCTGAGATGGTGAGAATGAACTGCTCGGCCGCGGACATTTCCACGTAGCGCTGCTCGCCCAGCTCGATCGCGCCGGTCGCTTCCTCGCCCTCCGCCGCGGCCTCCTCCGGCTCTCCCTCGATGCCGCGCCGCACCGCGCTGGCGCGCTTGAGATAGGCGACACGTTCCTCGGCGCTGGCGTCGATGTGGCGCAGGATCGACAGCGAAATAACCCGGTCGCCCTCGGCGAGCGCGATGCCCCTCACGCCCATCGAGGTCCGCCCCTGGAACACGCGCACGTCGGTGACGGGAAAGCGGATGCATTGCCCGCCTGACGTGGTCAGCAGCACATCGTCGCGCTCGGTGCAGATCTGCACGTCGACGATCGCCTCGCCCTCGGCGAGCTTCATCGCGATGATGCCGGAGCGGCGCACGTCGACGAAATCGGAAAGCTTGTTGCGCCGCACGGTGCCGCGCGTGGTAGCGAACATGACGTCGAGCTGCGCCCAGCTCTGCTCGTCCTCCGGGAGCGGCATCACGGTAGTGACCAGCTCGCCCTGCTCCAGCGGCAGAATGTTGATCAGCGACTTGCCGCGCGCCTGCGGCGCTGCCTGCGGCAGCCGCCACACCTTCTCCTTGTAGACGCGGCCATGCGAGGAGAAGAACAGGACCGGCGTGTGGGTCGACGCGATGAACAGCCGCGAGACGAAATCCTCCTCGCGCGTCTGCATGCCGGCGCGCCCTTTGCCGCCGCGGCGCTGCGCGCGGTAGGTGGAGAGCGGCACGCGCTTGACGTAACCCATGTGCGAGACCGTGACCACCATGTCCTCGCGGTGGATGAGGTCCTCCTCGTCCACCTCGCCTTCCTGGTCGAGGATCACGGTGCGGCGCGGCGTCGCGAATTTGTCGCGCACCGCCTTCAGCTCGTCCTTGACGATGGTCTGAATGCGCGCGCGCGAGCGCAGGATGTCGAGATAATCGGCGATCTCCTCGGCGAGCTTGTCGAGCTCGGCCTTGATCTCGTCGCGGCCGAGCGCGGTGAGGCGCTGCAGGCGCAGATCGAGGATCGCCTTGGCCTGCTCCGCCGATAGTTTGTAACTGCCCGACGCCGACACCTTGTGGCGCGGATCGTCGATCAAGGTGATCATCGCCTCGACGTCGCGCGCGGGCCAGTTGCGCGTCATCAAGGCGTCGCGCGCGGCGTTGGCGTCCTGCGCGGCGCGAATGAGCCGGATCACCTCGTCGATATTGCTGACTGCGATGGCCAGTCCGACCAGCACGTGCGCGCGGTCGCGCGCCTTGCCGAGCAGGTGCTTGGTGCGCCGCGAGATCACCTCCTCGCGGAACGCAACGAAAGACGCGAGCAGGTCCTTGAGATTCATGACCTGCGGCCGACCGCCCTCGAGCGCCACCATGTTGGCGCCGAAGGTCGATTGCAGCGGCGTGTAGCGGTAGAGCTGGTTGAGCACCACGTCGGCCATGGCGTCGCGCCGCAGCTCGATCACCACGCGATAGCCCTCGCGATCGGACTCGTCGCGCAGCGCCGCGATCCCGTCGATCTTCTTCTCGCGCCACAGCTCGCCGATGCGCTCGACCATGGCCGCCTTGTTCACCTGATAGGGAATCTCGCTCACCACGATCGCCTCGCGCTCCCCGCGCAAGGTCTCGATCTCGACCTTGCCTCGCATGACGATGGAGCCGCGGCCTTGGTGGTAGGCGCCGCGGATGCCGGAGCGGCCGAGGATGATGCCGCCGGTGGGGAAATCGGGACCGGGAATGATGCCGATCAGCTCGTCGATGCTGAGCGCGGGATTGTCGATCAGCGCGACGCAGGCGTCGATCACCTCGCCGAGATTGTGCGGCGGAATGTTTGTGGCCATGCCCACCGCGATGCCGCCCGCCCCGTTGGCCAGCAGGTTGGGGAAGCGCGCCGGCAGCACCACTGGCTCTTTGTTTTCGCCGTCGTAATTGGGCTGGAAATCGACGGTGTCCTTGTCGATGTCCTCGAGCAGCTCCATCGCCGGCCGCGCCAGGCGGCATTCGGTGTAGCGCATGGCCGCCGGCGGATCACCGTCGACCGAGCCGAAATTGCCCTGCCCGTCGATGAGCGGCAGGCGCATGGAGAAATCCTGCGCCATGCGCACCAGCGCGTCGTAGATCGCCTGGTCGCCGTGCGGGTGGTATTTGCCCATCACGTCGCCGACCACGCGCGCCGACTTCACGTATTTGCGGTCGGGCGTGTGCCCGTTCTCGTGCATGGAATAGAGGATGCGCCGGTGCACGGGCTTGAGCCCGTCGCGCGCGTCAGGGAGCGCGCGCGCCACGATCACGCTCATCGCGTAATCGAGATAGCTGCGCTGCATCTCCTCCGTGATCGACACGGGGCGAATGTCGGACGGGCCGGGGGGGCCGGGCTGATCCGGCCGTTGATCGTCGTCGGCCAAGGGAAAAATCCGTGTGCGGTGAGAGCGATGGCTTAGCTGATTCAGGAGCCCGGCGCCACCCGCAAACGGCGCCGCGACCGAGCTGTTTTTAGGTGGCTATTCAGCCACTTATCGTCAAGTGGCCGAGACCTTACTTCTGTCGTCCCGGGCGAGCGGCGATAGCCGCGAGACCCGGGACCCAGTAATCACTGAACCTGCGGTGATTACTGGGTCCCCGCTATCCGGGTCCCCACGAAAATCGCTTGCCAGAGGAGGCAACGAGGATGGTCTCGCGTCGGCGATTTTCGTGGGTGCCCGGCGCGCGGACGACGCCCAGGCCTACGGCCCGAACGCCACCGCGTGCATGATGCGGCCAGGCAGAAAGGTGAAAATTCCGGCGAGCACGAGGGCGCCGGTGAAGATCGCGATCATGGCATTGCGGTGCTTGGCGACGCGGTGGCCGCGCGCATGCAGGACCGCGAGCGGGAGCATCGCGAGCGTGAAGATCGCGAGCAGATGGATGGGACTCCATGGACCCCAGACGCGCAATTCGTGAATCCAAAGCGCGCTCATGCTGACGATCACCATCAGAACAACCCAACTCCAGCCGACGGTTCGGTGCGGCAGCGTGCCCTTCGGCGCAGCCAGTTGCACAATGCCGAGCGCAAAGGCGGCCATCGCGGCAAATGCGTGCAGCTGAATTGCAGCAGGCGCGTCGAGCAGCGGAGCAAGCGACATGTTTGGCGCGGCGTTGTGTCGCTGCGGCATGCCGCAGGAGTGAAGCAGCATCAAGGCATGGGTTCAAAACGCCAATCGCTCCTTCGTCATGCCCGGCCTTGTGCCGGGCATCCACGGCTTTCTTTCTCTGTCATGCAAGCAAGACGTGGATGGCCGGGCCAAGCCCGGCCATGTGAATAGGTCAGGTGTAACCCTAGTAGCCGGATCAACTACTTCAGCTTCTGCGCCATCGCTAGACGCTGCTTGAGATGAGGCAGCGTGTTTGCCACCCATTTCTTCAGGTCGGCATTATCGCCGCTCTTGGATACGCCTCGAACAGCGCCACCGCGTCCTCGTGACCTTTGCGCTGCATCTGGTCATAGGCCTGATCTAAGTCCTTACCGCTCTTGCCCCTGAGCCGTCGAACATTTTCTGATGCTCGGAATCGAGCGCACGTCCGCTCGTCCCCGCGTAAGTGGGGACCCAGGGTCACAGACATGGAGCAAGCGGCTCTGGATTCCCGCTTACGCGGCAATGAGCGGGTGAGATCGTGGCCGAACCTTCATCGCACCCCGCGCTTGCGCGATGCTCTGAACTGCGCGGCCCGGCGGGCGGCCGGATCGGCGCCCTCAAAACGGAATTTCGTCGTCCAGGTCGCCCTTGCCGCCCGCGCCAACTCCCGCCAGCGCCGGTTTTCGCTCGCGCGGTCCGGACGAGCCGAAATCGGCGCCGGCATCATCGGCGCCGAAGTCACCGGCACCGCCGCCGCCGGCCCGATCGAGCATGGTCAATTGCGCATTGAAGCCCTGGAGCACGACCTCGGTCGTATACTTGTCCTGACCCGACTGGTCCTGCCATTTGCGCGTCTGCAGGGAGCCTTCGAGGTAGACCTTCGCGCCTTTCTTCAAATACTTCTCGACCACCCCGCAAAGTCCTTCGTTGAAGATCACGACGCGGTGCCATTCGGTCCGCTCGCGCCGCTCGCCGGTCGTCTTGTCCCGCCAAGTATCCGATGTGGCGAGGCTCAAATGCGCGATCGGGCGGCCATCCTGCGTGCGCCGGATCTCGGGATCCTTGCCCAAATTTCCGACCAGGATCACTTTGTTCACGCTGCCGGCCATGATTCTCTCCTGCTCACTCGTTTCGACACACTAATCCCAACTCCGCGGCCAAGTCCCGGCCGGACGCCGCTCCATCACGCTTTCCACAGAAGCTGGCGCGCGGCCGCCCCTGTGTTCCCTTTTTGTTCTAGCACGCTGATGATGCAGTTGCAAGCATTGCCGCGCGGGCTTTCCCTCTCCCCCGCGCCAGCGGGGAGAGGGTGGCGAGCGCCGGAAGGCGCGAGCCGAGGGTGAGGGGTTAGTCGACGAACCCTCTGCCCCTCACCCGCCCGGGCCATCCTCTCTCCGCTTCGCCGAGCGACAGAGCTGGGAGGCTTGTCCACAAGGGCCGCGTACCGATCGGCTGGTTAGGTGCGGACAGGCTGGCGAAAGCTTTGCGTTCTCACTACGTTCCTTGCGTCCGCGCGCAGGGGCGGACCATCCTCCACCGCGGACCCATGACCGATCGCTTCGACACGAGCCGCTCTCCCCGCCCCCGCCGTTCCGGCTCCCCCGCCGGCCCCGCCCGGCCCGACGCCCGCGTGATCGCGATCCGCGGCGCGCGCGAGCACAACCTCAAGAACATCGACGTCGAGATCCCGCGCGACCAATTGGTGGTGTTCACGGGATTGTCCGGCTCCGGGAAATCCTCGCTCGCCTTCGACACGATCTATGCCGAGGGCCAGCGACGCTACGTGGAGTCGCTCTCCGCCTATGCGCGCCAGTTCCTGGAGATGATGCAGAAGCCCGACGTCGATCAGATCGACGGGCTCTCGCCGGCCATCTCCATCGAGCAGAAGACCACCTCCCGCAATCCGCGCTCCACCGTCGGCACGGTTACAGAGATCTACGACTACATGCGGCTGCTCTGGGCGCGCGTGGGCGTGCCCTATTCGCCCGCCACCGGCCTGCCGATCGAGAGCCAGACCGTGTCGCAGATGGTCGACCGGGTGATGGCGCTGCCGGAAGGCACCCGCCTCTATCTGCTCGCGCCGGTGGTGCGCGGGCGCAAGGGCGAGTACCGCAAGGAGCTCGCCGATTACATGAAGCGCGGTTTCCAGCGCGTGAAGATCGACGGCACCTTTTACGAGATCGCCGAGGCGCCGGCGCTCGACAAGAAGTTCAAGCACGACATCGACGTGGTGGTGGACCGCCTGGTGGTGCGGCCGGACCTCGCGACGCGGCTCGCGGATTCGCTGGAGACGGCGCTGAAGCTTGCCGACGGACTCGCTGTCGTGGAGTTTGCCGACGCGTCGAAGGACGACGCCCCCACGAAGAAGACCGCAAAGATCCACGATCGCAGCGGCCCCGAGCGGCTGATCTTCTCGGAAAAATTCGCCTGCCCGGTGTCCGGCTTCACCATTCCCGAGATCGAGCCGCGCCTGTTCTCGTTCAACAATCCGTTCGGCGCCTGCCCGGCCTGCGGCGGCCTCGGCGTCGAGCAGCACATCGATGCCGAACTGGTCATTCCCGACAAGGAGCGCACCTTGCGCGCCGGCGCCATCGCGCCGTGGGCAAAATCGTCGAGCCCCTATTACGTGCAGACGCTGCTGGCGCTGGGCAAGCACTACAAGTTCACCCTCGACAGCAAGTGGAAGGACCTGCCGAAGAAAACGCAGGACGCGATCCTCTACGGCTCCGGCGAGGATTCCATTCGCTTCGTCTATGACGACGGCCTGCGCTCCTATCAGACCACGCGCCCGTTCGAAGGCGTGATCACCAACCTCGAGCGGCGCTGGCGCGAGACCGAGAGCGACTGGGCGCGCGAGGAGATGGCGAAATATTTCACCGACATTCCCTGCGCCGAGTGCAAGGGCTATCGGCTCAAACCCGAGGCGCTGTGCGTGCGAGTCGGCGACCTGCACATCGGCGCGGCCGCCGAGATGTCGGTCAAGCGCGCCGGCGAATGGTTTGCCGAACTGCCGAAGCAGCTCACGGCGAAGCAGAACGAAATCGCGGTGCGCGTGCTCAAGGAGATCCGCGAGCGGCTCAAATTTCTGGTGGACGTCGGGCTCGATTACCTTACCTTGGCGCGCGCTTCGGGCACGCTGTCCGGCGGCGAAAGCCAGCGCATCCGGCTTGCCTCGCAGATCGGCTCAGGTTTGACCGGCGTGCTCTACGTGCTGGACGAGCCGTCGATCGGGCTGCACCAGCGCGACAACGCGCGCCTGCTGGCAACGCTTCAGCGCCTGCGCGATCTCGGCAACACGGTGATCGTGGTCGAGCACGATGAGGATGCGATCCGCACCGCCGATCACGTGCTCGACATCGGCCCGGGCGCCGGCATCCACGGCGGCCATATCGTGGCGCAGGGCGTGGTCGACGATCTCATCGCCACGCCGGCTTCGCTCACCGGCAAATATTTGTCGGGCGAGCTCACCGTGCCCATTCCCGAGCGGCGGCCGGCCAATCCCCGCCGCGTGCTCCGCCTCGTCAACGCGCGCGGCAACAACCTCAAAGGCATCACCGCGGAAATTCCGCTCGGCCTGTTCACCTGCGTCACCGGCGTGTCGGGCGGCGGCAAGTCGACCTTGCTGGTCGACACCCTCTACAAGGCGATCGCGCGCCGCCTCAACGGCGCCTCCGAGGCCCCCGCCCCGCACGAGCGCATCGAGGGCCTGGAGCATCTCGACAAGGTGATCGACATCGACCAGTCGCCGATCGGGCGCACGCCGCGCAGCAATCCCGCCACCTATACCGGCGCGTTCACGCCGATCCGCGAATGGTTCGCGGGGCTGCCGGAATCAAAGGCGCGCGGCTACGAGCCGGGCCGCTTCTCGTTCAACGTCAAGGGCGGGCGCTGCGAGGCCTGCCAGGGCGACGGCGTGATCAAGATCGAGATGCATTTCCTGCCTGACGTCTACGTCACCTGCGACGTCTGCAAGGGCAAGCGCTACAACCGCGAGACGCTCGAGGTTCTGTTCAAGGGCAAGTCGATCGCCGACGTGCTCGACATGACGGTCGAGGAGGCGCTGGAATTCTTCAAGGCGGTGCCGCGGGTGCGCAACGTGCTCGAGCTGTTGCACCGCGTCGGCCTCGACTACATCCATGTGGGCCAGCAGGCCACCACGCTGTCCGGCGGCGAGGCGCAGCGCGTAAAACTCGCCAAGGAATTGTCCAAGCGCGCCACCGGCCGCACCCTGTACATCCTGGACGAGCCGACCACCGGGCTGCATTTCCACGACGTGGCGAAGCTTCTCGACGTGCTGCACGAGTTGGTCGAGAGCGGCAACACGGTGGTGGTGATCGAGCACAATCTCGAAGTGATAAAAACCGCCGATTGGATCATCGACCTCGGCCCGGAAGGCGGCGACGCCGGCGGCGAGATCGTCGCGGCCGGCGCACCAGAGGAAATCGCGCGGGTGAAGCGCAGCTATACCGGACAGTTTCTGGCTCCGGTGCTGGGACGGCGCAAGGCAAGGACAGAGGCGGCGGAGTGAAAAGGCCGCTAAGCGATTTTATGGTAGAAACTTGCCATGAGCATGAATGTCGAAGCAGAGATTCGTGACCTCAAGCGCCGCGTCAGCGAACTTGAGGGCTCGTTCGGGTTTCTAACCCAGCAGATCAAGAGCGTGCACAAGGACCTGCTCACGTTTCAGGCCAGAACAGAGCAAAGGTTCGAAAAGATTGACGGACGGCTCAACGGGATGGACGGTCGCTTCGATCGTCGTCTCGACCGAGTTGAAAAAGGGGTTCGGTCGCTGCGCGAGGACATGCCTGGAATCGTAGGTAACGCGATGCGCGAAGTGCAGCGCGAGCAACGCCGGAAGTCGCGCAAAACATCCTGATCACGCTGCCCCGTCCACCCTGATGTGCCTGCGCACGAAATCCACCATGCGCTCGAACATGTCGCCGGTCTTTGAGAGGTCCGGCGCGTGGCCGGCGTGGCGCTCCATGTCGAGGTATTCCAGCGCGATCTCGCCGCCAGCCTTGCGGTAATTGGCGACGAAGCGCTGCGGCTCGTTGCCCGCGAAATCAGACTCCCCGTCCTTGTAGTCGTGCAGGATGTCGCCGCGGCCCTGGAACCAGACCGCGGGCGGCGTCAAGACCGTCTCGCCGCGCTCAAGCGCGAGCAGCGGATTGCCCTCGGCCATGTTCGCCTCGCTCTGCCAATAGGCGTCCTGGCGGGGGATGATGGACTTCGGCCATTCCGGCGGATTGGCGCTCGCGAGCGTGCGCTTGGCGAGCCGGTAGCGGCTCAGCGGATTGATCACCGGCCACGACATGACCACGCACCGTGCACTGGCGTCGTGCGCGGGTGAGCCGGCCGGCAGCGGGATCGCGGCGTAGCGCGGATCGTGCGGCCGCATGGCAACGAGCATGGCGAGATGGCCGCCGCTCGACTGGCCGGAGATGCCGACGAGCTCGGGCTGCGTCTTGAGTGCGCGCGCGTTGCGCTTCGCCCAACGCACCGCGTAGTTGATGTCCTGTACCGAGGCCGGATAGGGCGCCTCGTTGCCGGAACGGAAATCGAGCGCGATCGACACGATGCCGTGCGACGCCATTGCCGCATGGCGCAGGCGCTCTGTGGTGCGGTCGCTCAGGCACCAGGCGCCGCCGTGGCACTCGACCAGCGCCGGGAACGGTCCCTCCCCGCGCGGCTTGAACACGCGCGCCAGCAGCGGCTTGTCGCCGTGGCGCAGGTACTCGACATCGTCCACGTCGAAGTCGTAGGTGGTTTTGCTTTCGAGGATTGCGGTGGTCATGGGGGAGTTCCGTTCAAATGCGCGAGCTTGGCCGATGATGGCCTACGGCAACACTCCCCACAACGGTCCAAAATCCGAAGAATTGTCGTCCCGGCCGAGCGCGCTAGCGCGAGAGCCGGGACCCAGTAATCACTGACCGTTCGGTGTTTACTGGGTCCCCGCTTTCGCGGGGACGACACCGGTGCGTAGGATGGGTCGAGTTCGTTCCACCCATCCTACGAAGCGGCGGAGTGAAACCATGGCCTCAGCGAAAGCAAACACCGCGTCCCTGCCGCGCCTGGTCGGGATCAACCATCTCGCGCTCGAGGTGGGCGATGTCGACGCGGCGCTCGTCTTTTACGGCAAGATCTTCCAGTTCATGCTGCGCGGGAAAGGCCGCGGCCAGGCGTTCATCGACATGGGCGACCAGTTCATCGCCTTGATGGAAACCAAAGCGCCGCATCGCGACAATACGCGCCACTTCGGCCTGGTGGTCGACGATCGCTCCGCGGTGCGCAAGCTCGCGGCGGCGGCCGGCGCGAAGATGCTGGATGGCCCGTTTCTCGACTTCCTCGATCCGTGGGGCAACCGCGTCGAGGTGGTGGAATACGCCGACATCCAGTTCACCAAGGCGCCGCAGGTGCTGCGCGCCATGGGCCTCGACCTGCGCAAGAGCAAGAAGGCGCTGAAGGAGCTTTCGGAGAAGGGGGTGAAGGTCTGAAGGCTGTCGTCCCGGCCGAGCCTACAGCGCGTTTACGCGCGTCTTCGACGCGCTATGGCGAGAGCCGGGACCCATGACCACAGACCTTTCGATCGCGGGAAAAGGCCTTCCCTGTGGTCATGGGTCCCCGCTATCCGGTCCCCACGAAAATCGCCGAGCACGGCAGCGCGTTGAGGATCGGTTTCGCCTCGGCGATTTTCGTGGGTGCCCGGCGCGGGGACGACAGCGGAGTTGTTCGGCTCGAGGCTCAGCCCTTCACGCCGTCTGCAATTCCTTGTCCTTCGCCTCCGCGCGCATCAGCGCGGGTCGCTTGGCGAGACGCCCCGTGTAAGCGACAAACTCGGGCCGCTCCGGCAACAGCTTGAACATCATCCCGAAGCGCAGGGTCGAGCCGATCACCACGTCGGCGGCGGTGAACTGCTCGCCCAGCAAATACCCGCTGCCGCCGACCGCCTTCGCCACCACGTCGGTCGCCGTGTCGAAATCGCCGTAGCCGAGCGAGGCGCGCCGCGCTTCCTCCTTGCGCGGGAAGGCGCGATCCATCATCGCGGCCTCGAGGCAGCTCGGGCTGAAGAACAGCCATTTGAGATAAGGACCGCGGCGCGGATCGCCGATCGGCACGTTGAGCTTGGCGCGTGGGAATTCGTCGGCGAGATAAGCACAGATCGCGGCGGTTTCGGTGATGATGACGTCGCCGTGCCTGAGCGCCGGCACCTTGCCCATCGGATTGATGGCGAGATAATCGGGTTTGCGGTTGTCGCCGTTGCCGAGGCTGAGCAGATGAACGTCGTAGGGTTCGCCGATCTCCTCGAGCATCCAGCGCACGATGGACGAGCGTGACGGCGCGGCGTGGTAAAGCGTGAGCTTGGCCATGGGAACTCCGTTCTCGGGTCAAGGCGTGGCTTAGCCCGGGATCGTGTCGGTTCTGCGAACGCGCCAGCCTCACTTTTCGCGAAGCCATGGCCGGGCTAGGATTTGGACGAACGAGCCGCCGCAAGCGGCCCTGACACACCTTCATCGTCGCGGACTGCGGAACACGTCTGTTGCGAACCTGGGAAGAGATCTGGGAGGTAAAATCATGTCGCAGGTCCATGCGCTGATGGGGGGAGAGTCGGCGCGCCCGCGCCCGACGGTGCGAACCATCGGCCTGATCGATCTCAAAGACGCGCTCGTCGGCGGCATCGACGATTTCCTCGTGATGCCAACGCACGCGGTATTCCTGTGCCTGATCTATCCGATCGTCGGTCTCATCCTCGCCCGGCTGATCCTGGGCTACGACATCCTGCCGCTGCTGTTTCCGTTGGCCGCCGGCTTTGCGCTGGTCGGTCCGTTCGCCGCGCTCGGCTTCTACGAGCTGAGCCGGCGCCGCGAAGCCGGCCTCGACGTGTCCTGGCAGGATGCATTCGACGTGCTGCACTCGCCTTCGCGCGGGGCGATCGGGCTGCTCGGCTTCCTGCTGCTGGTGCTGTTCGTGATCTGGATCGCGCTGGCGCAGGCGATCTACATCGCCAGCTTCGGCTATCAGCCGGCGGCCTCGATCCCGCACTTCCTGGGTCAGATCTTCACCACGCCTGCCGGCTGGATGCTGATCGTCCTCGGCAATGGGGTGGGCTTTTTGTTTGCGGTCGCGGTGCTGAGCATCAGCGTCGTCTCGTTTCCGCTGCTGCTCGATCGCGACGTCGGCGCGGTCGAAGCGGTGCTTACCTCGGTGCGCGCGGTGGCGGCCAATCCCGTGACCATGGCGGCGTGGGGCCTGATCGTCGCGATCCTGCTGCTGCTCGGGTCGATTCCGTTGTTCTTCGGACAGGCCGTCGTGGTGCCGGTGCTGGGCCACGCGACCTGGCATCTCTATCGCCGCGTGGTCGAGCCCAGTCCCTATCCGCGCCAGGAACATCCGCACCAGCCGCAGCGCCCGGGCAAGCGCCGCTACGCGGCGCAATTCCCCGCCGCGCTGTTGGGCGGCGAAGACTCCGCGCCGCCTGCGCAGCGGTAGTCCTTCGGTCGCTCATTCCCGCGAAAGCGGGAATCCAGAGCCGCTTGCTCCGAAGCTTGGGCCCTGGGTCCCCGCTTGCGCGGGGACGAGCGGCATCTCTCACGACACCACGCTCGCCGGCACCGCCGCAGCAATCACCTCGCGCATCTGCGTCACTGGCCGCGGCAGTTCGCCGTCATCGCGCTCGTAACCGAGCACGCGCAGCGTGCCGTTCGCGGGACACATCGCGACGGCCACGCGCGTGAAGGGATTGAGCACCGGTGGGACCACCCAGGCAAAATTTCCGTGCGTCAGCGGATGCTCCCAAGCCGCCACAGCCTCGCGCCGCGCGCGGCTGCTTGCGGCGGCGTCGGCGGTTGAACTGGTGAACAGCTTGGTCGCGCCGACCCGCGCCTCCCAGGACGCGGTGCTGCGCAGCCAATCGTTGGCCGTTGAGGTCTCTTCGCTGCGGCTGGAAAATCCTTCCTCGGTTCGCTCGATCACGCAGCGCTCGCCGCGCGCGCAGCCGACCAGCGTGAAAATCGCGGGACGCGCGATCGGCACCGTCTCGAGCCGGCGCTTGGCCTCGCCGTAATCGCCGCAGGTCTCGAACACCTCGCGCAGCAGGTGGTCGGGCGGCGTGAAGCGGATCGGCCAGGTGCGTAGCGCATTCGCCGCAAGGTCGTAAGGCCGCAGCCATGGGTGACGGGTACGCCGCCAGAGCGGCGCCTGGTTGAGGGCGGCAGCGAAGCGCCCGGGCGCCGACCCGGTCAGCACCCCGGCATAACCCGGCCAGGTGACATTCATGAACTCGCCGGCGGCACCGCGCATGCGCGCGATCTCAACGCGCCGGCCCAATCCGGGAAACGGCCAGTCCAGCGTGCGCGCGAGCCAGGGCACGCCGTCCTCCTCGCGCGCGAGCGACGTGCAGCACCACTGGTAGGAGCCGTTGAGAAACCAGATCCCCGGAAAGCCGAGCGACTCCGCAATGGCCTTCACATCGGCGATATACGGCGAGCGCGAGCGCTCGAGCCAGCGGCGCGAGATCTGGTCGATGACGGGGAGCAGCATGCGCGCCGGCGGCAACAGCCAGGCGACGCAGTCCTCGCCCAGCCCGCGCGCACGCGCGCAGCCCTCGACGGCGTGGCGCACCGCGCCGCCTTCGCGCACGTCGACGATGGGAATAATCGCGAGATCAGGCGCTGCCGCGTTCATGGTTCGTGATCGCTTGCGTTACGAATCTATATGGTTCCTTCCGGTTTCCAAGCAAAGCTTCTCGCCGCGGCGGGTCATTGGCCGCTCGCGCGGCCTCCGTTACACTCCCCTCGATCTGCGGTCCTCGCGGGAAGGATCTGACGTGCTGAGGGGAATGATATCAAGCATTGTGGTGCTGACAGCGCTCGCGATGCCGGTGCGCGCCGAGGAGGATTTCCCCCTGGTCGGCACCTACACGGAAAACCAGGTGTGCAAGCCCGATGCGCCCGAGGCCAATGTCTCGCGCGTGAAGATCACGGCGCACGATATCGATTCTGTCTTCGGCCTGTGCACGATCCTGGACAAGAAGCGCGAGGGCAACACTTTCGCGGTGCACGTGGAGTGCAAAGGTCCCGGCGGGAGCCAGATGCTCGGCGACATCAACTTCACCCTGCGCGAGGACAAGACCATCGACTTTTCCGATCAGGATCAGACCTATAAAGCCGTGCTCTACAAGTGCCCGGAGTGAACAGTTCAAGAGGTACGCGATGATATACGAAGGCATGCTGGCGGAAACGGTCGCCTTCCGCGGCCATAACGGCGATCTCGGCGAAGCCTATTACGCGCGCCCGCTCGGCGGCGGGCCATGGCCGGGGGTGGTGCTGATCCATCACCTGCCCGGCTGGGACGAGTGGATCAAGGAAGCGACGCGCAAGCTCGGCTATCACGGCTTCGCGACGATTTCACCGCACCTTTATTTCCGCGAAGGTCCGGGCACTCCCGACGACGTGGGCGCGCGGGTGCGCGCGGCGGGGGGCGTCGCCGACGCGCAGGTGGTCGGTGATGTCGCCGGCTGCATGGAGTTCTTGCGCGCCCAGCCCTATGCCAACGGCAAAGTCGGTCTGATCGGCTTCTGCTCCGGTGGGCGTCACGTCTATCTCGCCGCGTGTAGCCTCTCCAACGTCGATGCGGCGGTCGATTGCTGGGGCGGCAACGTGATCGTCGACGATCCGAAGCAGCTCAATGCCAAGCGGCCGGTGGCGCCGATCGATCTCACGGAAAAGCTGCGCTGTCCGCTGCTCGGCCTGTTCGGCAACGACGACGAGAATCCCAACCGCGATCAGGTGAACCGCACCGAGGCGGTGCTGCGCAAGCTCGGCAAGACTTACGAGTTTCACCGCTACGACGGCGCCGGCCATGCCTTCTTCAACGCGGCGCGCCCGGCTTACCGCCCCGAGCAGGCGGCCGACGGCTGGAACAAGGTCTTTGCCTTCTACCGCAAGCATCTCGTGCAAACCCCCGCCGCGCGCGCGGCCTGACAGTATCGGGAGAGAAACATGTGCTCGTACATCGTCGAGAAGGCCAAGCTCCTGGGCAGCGCGAAAGGAGCCAACGGCTGGATGCGCATCGACACCGCGCACGTGTATTACGATCATCCCTTCCACGCGCCGCTCGACCACGCGTTGGGCATCGACTTCATCAACGAGGCGCAGGGCGGCCGCGAGCGGGTCGCGGTCGAGTTGAGCGCGACGTCGGCACGCGAGCTGGTGGAAAAGATTCTCGCGGCGCTGGCCACCGGCGAGCGCGAGCACGCCGCGGCCGCGCAGCACGCGCACGCGCCGGCAGAATAGCCAGCGGTTCACTTACCCCCCCCCGCGCAATTTTCTCTGGTGTCGTCCCCGCGCCGGGCACCCGCGAAAATCGCCGATGCGAGACCATCATCGCTGGGTCGCTGTGCCCGGCGATTTTCGTGGGGACCCGGATAGCGGGGACCCATACGCCGTGCACTCTCGATAGCGCACGCCGCATGGGTCCCGGCTCTCCCCCGGCTCTCGCTTCGCTCGGCCGGGGTCGGCCGGGACGACGGTGCTTGGGAGTCCGCTCAGAGCTTCTCGAACACCATCACTTTGGACACGAACGCGTTGCTGCTGCGCAGATGGCGCAAGCCGCAGGCGGCCGCGAGCCCGGCAAAGTCCTCCTGCAGGTAGCTGACATAATACGGCTCGTGATAGTTCTGCGGAAACAGCTCGAGCATGCCGTCGTAGTCGGGCTCATCGCCGGTCTGCAGCGAATCCACGATGACGACGCGCCCGTCTGGCTTTAGCACCCGCGCGAATTCCCGGAGCGCGGCGCGACGAATTTTCGGCGGCAATTCGTGAAACAGGAACACGCTCGTCACCGCGTCCTGGCTTGCATCGGCGAGCGGCATCGCCTCCGCCTTCGCGACGACCACATCGATCCAGCACCAGCGTTTGAGATGGCGCCTGGCCTCGGCGACATAGGATTCGGATAGATCCACTCCCACCGCCGGCAGGCGCGGCCACGCCTGCTTCAAACAATCGAGAAAGCGTCCGGTGCCGCAGCCGACGTCGACGGCTCGCAGGCGCCGTTGATCGCGCCCGGCGAACAGCTCGTGCAGGGGCGGCAATGCCTGGCGCCGGGTAGCGTTGGCGCTGCCGTTGAGCAGCACCTCGACTTGCGTGTCGTAGCGCTGCGCCGATTCCTCGGTCATCCAGCCGCCCGACTGAAAGTGGAAATTCTGCAGATAATAAGTGGGCCGCTTACCGTGCGTCGCCTCGTTCAGCACTTCCCGATTTAGCCGGCGCTCGCGGCGGCGGTGCACATCCGGCAGATCGGCAAAGAACAGGCGCGAGCGTTCGATGAGTGCCGGCAACGAGCCGTCGTGATCCGTTGGCAAGGGGTAGATGCCGGATTCCACATTGGCGAGATCTTGTCGGAACAGCGCCGCCATGTCGCGATAGAGGCGCGTGCGCTCGGGCACCGGGCGATCGGTGTGGGCGCGCGGCCGCGCGTTCGCGCCATCGCGCTCGCGCACCGCTTTGGAAAGCCGCCGCATGATCTCGCCGTGCCCCATGTACCAGGCCACGCGCGGCAACTGGCGCGCGCCATAGGCGATGCGCGTGGCAAGAAGGGATGCTGGACTGGCCATGCGGAGTTCGCTCACCGGAAACGGTCACATGTCGCTATTAATTAATATGAGCCACAGGGGGCGCCAGTTCCATGCTCCATTTTTCGCGCAACCCTCTCCGGTCGTCCCCGCGAAAGCGGGGACCCATACGCCGTGCCCTCTCGATAGCCCACGGCCGTATGGGTCCCGGCTCTCGCTGCGCTCGGCCGGGACGACAGGTGAATTACTACGCGTCGGATTTGGCGGCCAGATCCTCGAGATCGCGCGCGGCGGCGTCGACCGGCGCGGTCGGCGCGGCTTCGCCCCTGCCTGGGCCGCGTTCATTGGGCCGCGCCACATGGGCGGTGCGCAGCCCGCATTTCGCCGCGGCCAAAAGATCATTCGTATGTGCCGCGACCATCATGCAGTCGCCGGGCGGCAAGTCGAACGCGGCGCATGCCGCCAGATACACGCGTGCATTGGGCTTGTAGTCGCCGGCGATTTCCGCGCCCAGGATCGCGTCCCAGGGAAAACCGTTGCGGCGCGCGAGATCGACCATGAGTGAAATGTTGCCGTTGGAGACCGGCGCCAGCAGGTAGCGCTGCTTGAGGCGCGCGAGGCCGCGCGTCACATCGGGCCAGGCGTCAAGGCGGTGCCAGGCGAGATTGAGATTGCGTGCCGCGTCCTCCGCCAATGCGGAAATGCCGAAGCGCGGCAGGATGCGCTCGAGGTTGCGCCGGTGCAGCACGTCGAGCTTGCAAAACGCCGCGCGGCCGCTGCGCACCTCTTCCATCGCCGGCTGATATTGATCGCGCCAGGCGTCGGCGAACGCCGGCCAGTCGAGCGCGTGGCCGAGCGGCTTGAGCACCGCTTGCGCCTCGCGCGCAACACTGCTGCGCCAATCGACCAGCGTGCCGAACACGTCGAAGAACAATGCCTTGACCGACATGGGTATCTCCCGGACCAGTTCTGCTGAGTAGGATGCTCGGCACAGGGCGCCTTGCCAACCGGTGTGCCCTCACCCGGCCTCATGCTGAGGAGCGCACGAAGTGCGCGTCTCGAAGCATGGGGCCGCCCTCGACCCTTCGAGACGCGTTGCTTCGCAACGCTCCTCAGGGTGAGGGCGGATCAAGTCAGCTACCCGACACTGAGCCGGCGAACTTTTTTCCGCGCGCACCATTGTCGCGGTGCACGGGGACAATGATGGGACTTCGTGATGCGCATCGCCATGCGAACACTGGTTTTCTTGTTCGGCGCGTGTTTATGCCTTGCATCGGTCGCGCCAGCCCATGACAGCTGGATTTCGCGCGGCCAATTTCGCAATACCGCCGGCGAATGGTGCTGCGGCGAAGGCGATTGTTTCATGGTGCCGCCGGACCAGGTCGGCATGATCGGCAGCGGCTATCGCGTGTTTGGAACCGAAGTGGTGCCATTCTCGGAAACGCAGCCCAGCCCGGACGGCGCATTCTGGCGCTGCAAGCGGCCGGACGGCTCGCGCCGCTGCTTCTTCGCGCCGACCCCGCTGATGTAGTACCGAGGAATTTTCGCTCCAATCCAACTGCGTCATGGCGGGGCTTGTCACCGCAGGTCGGGTTTACCCGACCTGCGGCAATTTTATATGCGCAACTCGGGCAAGCCCGAGTTACGGTGCCATCCACCTCTTTCTTTGCTACAAAATCCAAGCGAGACGTGGATGCCCGGCAGCGCAGACAAGTTTACGCAGTCTGCGCAAGGTTGACTGCGTTGCCGGGCATGACGAATTCGGATTCACGCGCCGGCCGGCTCCATGCCTTTCGATTTGAGCACCTCGGCGCCGGCCGGACCCGAGAGCGCGTCGAGCAGCATCTTGGCGGCGGCGCTCTCCTTCGCATTGGCGCCGAGCCCGGCGGCATAGACCGTGTAGTTCTGAATCTCCGCCGGTAGCGGCCCCACCAGCGTGGCGCCCTTCACCGGCAGAATTTCGCTGATCTGGTGGATGCCGAGCTCGGCTTCGCCATTGGCGATGTGCTGCGCCACCGCGCCGCCCGGAATCAGTTTGGCTTTCGGCTTCACCTCGCCGGCAATTCCCAGCTTGTCGAGCAGTCCCGCCACGTAGATGCCGCTCGAACCGCCGGCAGCCGGATCGATATAGGCAACCGATTTGGCCGCGAGCAGCGCCTTTTTGAACGCGTCGACCGAACCGATGTCGGGCTTAGGCGCACCTTCCTTGACGACCACGCCGACGCCAACGCGCGCGAGATTCTTGCGGCTGCCGGCGACGAACTTTCCCTTGCGCGCGAGATCGTCGACCGCCGCAGGCGTGAGCACGGCGAGGTCGAACGTCTCGCCGCCGTCGATCCGCTTGGTGAGAGCGCCGACGGTATCATTGTCCACGCTGACCTTGTGTCCGGTCTGCTGCTCGAACGCCGGCAGCAGCGCCAAGAGCACCTGCTTGAAGGCACCCGCAGTCAGAACCTTGATTTCCGCGCTCGCGGCGCCGCGCGGCGCACCCGCGGCGAGAAGCATCGTCGCAAGGCTCAGCAGCATTACTCTCATCGTCTCCTCCGTGTGTGCTTCATGTTACCGCAAGCGGTGCGCCGCAAACATCGGCACCGCGCGCAATTCAGTCGGCACGCCGACTCTCGGCTGGCCCGCGCAGGGGTGCAATGCGGTCGTGGGCTACGCCTTGCTCGTGACTTGTTTATACTCGTCAATCCTACAGGTTGATTCGCCGGCCGCATTCGGTGGTCGTTTCAATCGTCTGTTTGTCGAGCAAGCGTGCCGGACGGGCGCTTTCCAGCGCCAAGTCCGGAAAGGAGGGAGAGTCCGCGTTGAATTAGTCGATCGCCGCGCCGGGATAACGAAAGGGGTGTACCCATGTTCGGAAACCTTGCACGGCTCTCGCTCGTGGCCGCGGCCCTTCTGCTCATCGTTCCCGACACGTCGGCGCACGACAGCTGGATTTCGCGCGGCGGCCATCGCAACGCCGCAGGCGAATGGTGCTGCGGCGCCGGCGACTGCTTCATGGTGCCGAGCGAGCAGGTCAGCACGACCGGGCTAGGCTACCGGCTCTACGGCATCGAGATGGTGCCGTATTCGGAAGCGCAGCCGTCGCCGGACGGCGCCTACTGGCGCTGCAAGCGCCCGGACGGCACGCGGCGTTGTTTCTTTGCGCCGCCGCCGTCGACCTGACCTCTCGCATCTGACGTGTAGGATGGGTTGAAGCCCGCGCAAGCGGGCGGAAACCCATCAATTCAGCTCACACCAATGCGATGGGTTTCGCTTCGCTCAACCCATCCTACGATCCACCGCGGAACAACCACCCCGCGCGCGGCATTCTCTCCAGTAATCACGCAGGCCGCGATGGTCAGAGAAGCACCCGCCCAGCCCCGACCCTATCCCGCGGAAAAAGCGCGCGGCGGCGAAATCATTTTGCGCCGACGGTGGGCAGCGCGTCGTGTTCGCGTTGGGACTCGCCGCGCCTTTCATTTTGCTGCTTCTGCTTCTGCTTCTGATCCTGCATTGATCGGATTGGCGTCGTTCGTTGGCGGCGGGAACCGGCGCGTGCTACCCATCGCGCATGCCGGCACCGATCCTTCCGCTCATCGAGGCGGCGCGTTACCTGCCTGCACGCGGCGCCCTCATCGGCATCGATCTCGGCACCAAAACCATCGGCGTGGCATCGAGCGATCCCGATCGGCGGCTGGCCACCGGCGTCGTGACGATCGCGCGCAAGAATTTCGCCGCCGATGCCGCGCAGCTGCTGGCGCTTGCCGCCGAGCGCCAGGCCACGGGATTCGTGCTCGGGCTTCCCATCAATCTCGACGGCAGCGAAGGCAGGCGCGCGCAATCCACGCGCGCGTTCGCCCGCAACCTGGCCCGCCTCACCGCGCTGCCGATCGCGCTGTGGGACGAGCGCCTATCCACCGCCGCGGTCGAGCGCGAGCTGATTGACGCCGACGTCACGCGGGCGCGCCGCGCCAAGGTTATCGATCAGCATGCTGCCGCGTTCATCCTGCAGGGCGCGCTCGACCGGCTGCAGCGCGGTCCGTTGGCCAATTGACGATACCAAGGCGCGCACAATCCTCAGTGGCAAGTGCGGAGCGGGTCGCGGGGCCGGTCATCCCGCCGGCAGAGCGCGCTCGAGCAGGTCCCGCACCTCCTTGGTTGCGATGTCTCCTGTTCCGTACATCGCGCGCTGACTATCGGCGAGCCGCGTTCGCGCGAATAAATCGGCGACCGGCGGCGGCGCCGAATCGCGCAAGGCGGCTGCCGCGGCGATAAGCGCAAGGCGATCGACGGCCGCGCGGGCGCGCGCCTCACCGGCCGCGTCCTGCAACACGGATGTCAGGAAATCCGCCGCTGCGGGCGCGCCGGGCAGGTCGGCGGTTTCGCCGGCGAGCGCCGCAAGCGCGCCACGGGCGGTGTCCGGTTCGTGAGCGAGCACGCGCAGGACGTCGAGGCACATCACGTTGCCCGAGCCTTCCCAGATGGCATTGACCGGCGCCTCACGGTAGAGCCGCGGCAAGATGCTCTCTTCGACGTAGCCGTTGCCGCCGAGGCACTCCATCGCTTCGCCGATGAAGCCGGGTGCGATCTTGCACACCCAATACTTCACCGCCGGCGTGAACAGGCGCGCCCGCGCCGCTTCCCGGACATCGTCTTGGGCGCGATCGAACGAACGGCAAAGCCGCAGCACCAGCGCGGTGGCCGCCTCCACGTCGAGCGCCATGTCGGCGAGTACCGCTTGCATCAGCGGCTGATCGGCCAGGTGCTTCTGGAACACGGTGCGATAGCGCGCGTGGTGAATCGCCTGCGCCAATGCCATGCGCATGATGCCGGCCGATGCAATGGCGCAGTCGAGCCGGGTAAGCTGCACCATGTTGAGGATGGTGCGCACGCCCCTGCCCTCCTCGCCGACGCGCCAGGCGAAGGCGCCGGCAAATTCGACCTCCGAGGAGGCGTTCGACCGGTTTCCGAGCTTGTCCTTGAGCCGCTGGAAATGGATCGCGTTCACGGATCCGTCGGGCCGAAAGCGCGGCATGAGAAAGCAGGTCAGACCGTTCGGCGCCTGGGCCAACACCAGAAACGCGTCGCACATGGGCGCCGACATGAACCACTTGTGGCCGGTGATCGAATAACCGTCCCCGGCCGGCTCGGCGCGCGTGGTGTTGGTGCGCACATCGGTGCCGCCCTGCTTTTCCGTCATGCCCATGCCGAGCGTGCCGCCGATTTTCTGCCACCACGGGCGAAACTGCGGGTCGTACATGCGCGTGCCGATCTTCGGCATGAATTTCCCGATCAGTGCCGGTTCGGCGTTGAGCGCCGCGACCGCCGCGCGCGTCATGGTGATCGGACAGAGGTGGCCGGTCTCGATCTGCGCGGCGATATAGAAGCGCGCGGCGCGGGCCACCTGCGCGGGCGCGGGTGCTGCGGTCGCGTCATCGCGCCAGGTCGAGGCATGCAGGCCGGCGGCGATGCTCTCGGCCATGAATTGATGATAGGCCGGATGGTAGTCCACGGTATCCCGGCGAAAGCCCGAGGCATCGTAGATCTTCAGCGCGGGCGGATTTCGCTCGGCGGCACGCGCGAGGTCGAACATCTCGGCCGCGCCCCAGCGGCGGCCGAACGCCGCGAGCGCCGCGGTCTCGCTTTCCCCGCCATTCGCCCGCATCGCGTCCTGCAGCGGACGATCGCTGCCGTAGAGATCGACGTCCACGTAGGGCGGCGACTGGTTGGCGGCCGCATACGCCTCGGGCACACCCTGGGCAGCCATGGAGATAATCCTCACGCTGATCCTAGCATGCAGCGGTTGGGACCGCTGGCACGCGCTCATCTCACGCGCGAACGGCTGTGGACCCGCCGGTTGGCAGGCTTGCCGCGACGCATGGGGGCGCCTATAGAAGCGACTTTAATGGACATCGGCGCGACGTTTTCGTTCCTCCAGGGTGGCTCATGAGTGCGGGCCAGCGAGGTTGACCGGTATGCGCCATCGCTCGAAACCGCCCGCCCTTCGCCACGTCGTTTCCATCAACGATCTCACCAACAAAGAAATCGAGCTGATCTTCGAAGAAGCGCAGTACTATCTCAAGAATTTCGGCGATCCCGCGTATCCCTACCGAATTGCCCGCAGCACCGATCTCGCCGCCAATTGCATTCTCGCCACTTTATTTTATGAGCCGAGCACGCGTACGCGGCTTTCCTTCGAAAGCGCGATGGCGCGACTCGGCGGCAAGAGCATCACCAGCGCCGACCCGCGTACCAGCTCGGCAGCCAAGGGCGAGACCATCGCCGACTCTGTCCGGGTCATCTCGAACTATGCCGATATCATCGTGATGCGCCATCCGCGCGACGGCGCGGCGCGCCTCGCCGCCGAGTATTCATCGATCCCGGTGATCAACGGCGGCGACGGCAGCCACGAGCATCCGACGCAAACCCTGTGCGATTTGTTTACGTTGAAGCAGAAAAACAAAAGCTTCACGGATCTGACCGTCGCGATTTCCGGCGATCTCAAGGGAAGCCGGACCATCCATTCCTTCGTCTACGCGCTCGCCCGCTTCGGCGCCAATATCGCGCTCAGTCCGGCAGCGGGAATGGGGCTGCCCGCCAACGTCGACACGCGGCTGCGCGAGGAATTCGGCCGCCAGCGCGCCGATTATGTCGGCAACGATACCTCGATCGACGCCTGGTATATCGGCCCGGAGCAGCCGCATCAGCTCTCGCTCATTCCGAGCGCCGATCTGGTCGATCCGGATCTGCGAACCCGGCAGAAAATAGAAAAAATCGCACAGACGATTCACTTCATGTACGTCACGCGCTTCCAAAAAGAGCGCCGCAGTGGCGAACAGAAGCAGAATTATCCCAAGGTCGACGCGAAATTTCTCGGCGCTCCGCAATACTCCAAGACCAGCGTGCTGCACCCGCTGCCCCGGGTCGACGAGCTTGACGTGTCGTTCGATTCGGACCGGCGCGCGCTCTATTTCGAGCAGGCCGCCTACGGCGTGCCGGTGCGCATGGCGCTGATCGGGTTCCTGCTCGGCCTGCGCAGTCGATCGCTGCAGCGCTTCGAGGGCGGCTTTCCCAGGCCCGACAACGCGGTCTACGAGCAACCGATCGGAATGGGCATTTCCTGCGGCAATGAGAATTGCATCGTCAACGACGAGCACGAACGGCGCCAGGCAAAGAACCGGTTTTATCTCGTCTCGCCGACGCCAGCACACACTCCCAAATTGCGCTGCATGTATTGCGAGAGCGATATCGAGGAAGCTGAGGGGCAGCCGTTGGTCGTCGCCCAGAAAAGCAAGGGCACGTTTTCCTTCGGGCTGAGCCAGCTGCAAAAAATTCCCCACGAACGCATGAAGGACTTTCTGATCTTCGCCAGCGAGGCCGATGCGGCGGCGCAAGGATTTCGCCGCAAAGAGCGGCCAACGCGCAACTACCTAAGCGCGGGTTGATTTTGCCGCCAGCTCACAACCTGTCGTCCCGGCCGAGCGACGCGTAGCGGAGCGAGAGCCGGACCCAGTAATCCTCAGTGATTACTGGGTCCTCGCAACGGGGTCCCCCAAAATCCGCTGCGCGAATTTTGGGGCCCCTCGCGGGGACGACAAGCGCGGATCGCTGATGCTTTCGGTGCGTTGCTGGCGGTACCGCACGCGAGTAGGTTTGCGCGCAAATCTTCGCCTGCCAGGTGCCACGCGTGCTCCCATCCTTCGACTCATCACTCCTACTTTCCTGCGCTGCCGCGTTCGCGTTCGGCTATTTGTGCGGCTCGATTCCGTTCGGCCCGCTCCTGACGCGGCTCGCCGGCAGGCAAGACTTGCGCTCGATCGGCTCCGGCAATATCGGCGCCACCAACGTGCTGCGCGCCGGACACAAGGGGCTCGCCGCCGCCACGCTCCTCGGCGATGTTCTCAAGGGGACAGCGGCGGTGCTCGTGGCGCGATATTGGTGGGGTCGCGAGCTTGCGCTCTGCGCCGGGTTCGGCGCTTTCCTGGGGCATCTGTTTCCCGTTTGGCTCCGCTTCAAGGGCGGCAAGGGTGTCGCCACTTATCTCGGCATTCTGCTCGCGCTCGCCTGGCCCGCCGCGCTCATGTTTGCGTTGGTCTGGCTCGCGGTTGCGGCCCTCACGCGCTATTCCTCGCTGGCGGCGCTCATTGCCAGCGCGGCAACCCCGCCGGCACTGTGGCTGCTCGATCATCCGGCGGAGGCACAGCTGTTCGCGGCGCTTACCGTGCTGTTGTGGATCATGCATCGCGGCAACATTGCGCGCCTGCGCAATGGGACCGAGGGGAAGATCAGAATTTCGCCATCTGTGCAGGGCAAAAGCGGTGGCGAACCGGGACCTCTACATTCCAATCGAAAACCGTTACCGTAACGCCGGAGTAACATCGTCGGGGGTGCGTCATGTCGGATCAGCAACAAAACGCGTTCGCCGAGTGGCGGCGCGAATGCGCCGCCATCGAGCGGGAGATGGACCGGCTCATCACCGCGGGCCGGCCGAGCTCCGAGGATGAGCGGCAGGTGCGCAAGCTGCAATTTGCCTCGCTGATCGAGCGCCGCGAGGCGGCGGCGCGCAAACTGATGCCGCCGGGCAAACCGGCGCCGGCCGGCGCGCCCGGCGCTGCCGCGCCGAGCAGTTCGTAGACGCCGGCCGCCGAGCGACGCGTGAGCCGCAAAGCGGACGTGCGGCTGAGCGACGAGCAGCGGCTCGACTGGCTGCGCCTCATCCGCAGCGACAATGTGGGGCCGCGGACGTTCCGCGCGCTTATCAATCATTACGGCGGCGCGCGCGCAGCGCTCGCGGCGCTCCCTGATCTCGCCCGCCGCGGCGGCGCGAGCCGGCCGGCGCGCATTTACTCGCGCGAGGACGCCGAACGCGAACTCGCAGCCGCGAAATCCGCCGGCGTGATGTTTTGCGCACTGGGTGAGCCCGACTATCCGCTGCGCCTGCAGGCGCTCTAAAGTGTTACGCTTCTATGAAATCTTAATGTACTCAGTATGTTATGCGAAAAACCAGTTCCATAATCTTCCCAGAAAATCGCTTTGGGGAAGCCCATGGGAATATTGCCACGGAGTTGGGGAAGATTCAGTACCACCGGGGCGGCCAGCAGTTTCACTGCGACTTCTCACCCCGCCACCAGCGAAACAGAGTCTCGCTGCCGTACACCCGCGCCGGCACCTCCCACGGTGGGTAGGGCGCGTCCGGGCGCGTCGGCCGCAGCAACAGGTCTCTGATCTCGGCCTCGGTCCAGTCGTCGGGAATCGCCGCCGCAAACGACGGCTCATTTTTGTAGCCGCCCTCATCGTAATGGCAGACCAGATGCCGAAGTCCCGAGGGGTGCTTGTCGGCGATCCAGAACTTCGCCTGCGTCCAATACTGATGGCACCAGACCGAGGCGAACAGCGGCGGATCGCAAGTCTCGGTCGCCATGGTCAGTAGCCGGTGAAGATATCGAAGTTGCGAATGCTGGTGGGATCGAACACGTCGAAGTTGCTGCGCCGGGCGATCGCCTCT
>Ga0306922_10000328_pt1 | contig 38737 bp, 50 predicted proteins | sample sta12Cox44000082_FD_203758 | JGI IMG/M metagenome (GOLD analysis project Ga0306922, IMG submission 203758) | Lab enrichment of tropical soil microbial communities from Luquillo Experimental Forest, Puerto Rico - statoxic.12C.oxic.44.000.082 (v2)... | ecosystem: Environmental > Terrestrial >... | reverse complement strand
GAACAGCGCGCAGATCAGCGCGTATCCGGTGCCAAGGTTTAGCCCGGCGCGCCCGAACGAGACGCCGATCATGGTTGGATGCGCAACAGAGACGAAAGTGCCGGCAATGATTGCGACGCCGGCGAAAAAGAAAAAGCGCCGGGCAAGCCGGTCACCAAAAAGCAGGAACGCGCCGATTGTCGAAATCACCGGCTGGATATTCAGGATCACGTTCACGACCGTTGGATTTCCGTATTTCAGCGCGAGCGTGAAGAAGATGGTGCCGACTGCAGAACCGGCGAATCCGGAGAAAAGTATGTAGCCCCACGTGCGCGCGTTGACTTTTGGAATCTCAGGCATGCGCGAGATCAAAATCGGCAGGAACATGAGGAGGATGAAAACGTGTTCCCAAAAAACAATCACCTTGGCGTCGAACAATTCATTGAGCGGGATGCGCCACGCACTCTCCGTGCCCCAGAGCGCAGCGCCAAGACCGACGAGCCACGGACCGTAAGTTGCGCTATTTACTGTGCGCTGTTGCATCGAATTGGGTGTAGCGTCTGCGCAATCGTGGTCAACTAAAACCGAAAGGCAGGATGCCCGTCGGCCGCATAGACAGGATGGCGGTGTTCCCGTAGAAAATCGAGAGAAGCATTGACGCCACAACTTATGGTGTGCTAATTAACGCTTTAACACTATGCGTTGCCCCAAGTGTGGGTCTCGTGATGACAAGGTCATCGATTCCCGTCAGTCGCGCGATGGCTCAAGCATCCGGCGTCGCCGACAATGTCTGAAGTGCAAGTATCGCTACACCACCTACGAAGAAGTCGAGCGATCCGATCTGCGCGTGGTGAAACGCGATAGAAGACATGAACCGTTTGATCGGCGGAAACTTGCTGGCAGCATCGCCAAAGCTTTTGAAAAACGTTCTACCAGCCTACTCACACTGGAAGATATGGTAGACGAGATTGTCCACGAGTTGGAGACCGGCGGACGCGAAGTTCCTTCGTCAGCGATCGGCGCCAAAGTGCTCGAAAAACTTCGCTCCATCGACGAAGTGGCCTATTTGCGTTACGCCTCGGTGTATCAGCGATTTCAAGATGTCGATGAATTTGTAGATGCCATTCACACGTTGGGACGGCGCATAAAACCCAATGCGCTTCAACGGGAATTGTTTCCCTCAGAGACCCCGCAAGGTTCCGCCGCATCAACGCGCAAAATTTCCACGAACAAGCATCATGGTCGCGTTTAAAGAGGAATTTCCGTATCTCCGCACGGAGTCGGGACAGCTTTTCGAATTCAACCGCGATTGGCTTCACGCGGCGATCACGCGGGCCGCGCACGAAGCCGGTTATCCCAGCTGGTGGCTTACCGATCACGTGACCGAAAGCATTGCGTTCTACCTGCATCTTCGAAACGACGAAAACGTGGTCGCATTCAGTCAGCTTTCGCAGACTGTGCGTTATGTCCTGAAAGCAATCGGTTATAAGGAGATCGTGCCGTACTTCGCGCCGTCGCCGCCGCCCATTTCCATCTCGTTGCTCGACATCGCGCACCACGCTGGCGCAGGTTACGAACTCGCGTTTTTTGATCTTTTGGAAAAGCGAATCAGCAGCTTGATCGAAATCGGTGCTGACAATCTTCAGCTGTGCTCGCTTCAATCTTGTGTGAAACACCTTCGGGGCATCAAAACGTGGACGCGCGCCTGCGATGCGCTGCGCGAAGAAATCGTCTGCTTCGTACGCGAACGACTGACAGCCGTGGCTGACTTTTCACGATTGGATTGCTCGCTGCGCTAACATTTTTGGAGTGCGGCGATCCCGCGACTGCGGGACCGCTTTGAAAGCGCGGACAGGTCCGCGCACTCCAAAACCAAAACGCGCCGCTCCACTGCTTTCGTATTTGAATTAGCGCCAGATTGCGCAGATTTACAGCGACCCATGACTGTTTTCGAGAAAATCATCAAACGACAAATTCCAGCGAAAATCATCTGGGAAGACGACGACGCAGTGGTTTTTCATGACGTCAATCCGCAGGCGCCCGTGCATGTGCTGATCGTGCCAAAAAAGATCCTTCCGCGGCTGACGGACGCGACGGACGATGACCGAGCGTTGCTCGGCAAATTACTGCTGGTTGCGCGCGACATGGCGACGAAACTAAAATTATCGAGTGGTTATCGTGTTGTGATCAATTGCGGGCCCGATGCGGGTGAAAGCGTGCCACATCTGCATCTCCATTTGCTGGGCAAACGCGCGCTCGCCTGGCCGCCGGGATAGGCTTCATCTCCGGTTAAATCGTTGAAGGGTCAAAGGGTTAAAACGGTGAACCGACACTCGATCTTAGCGGTCTGCGCCGCTACTCGCGCACATGTTCCCAGTCGATTCCAACAATACGCTTATTCGCAAAGCGTTTCAGCGATTTGGGAAAGATCAAATATCTCGCATCCTTGCTCTCCTTAAGACCGACGATCCCGAAATCTGTTCCACTCTCGCTCTTCAAGATCGTCATCACGCGGTTGTTTTTTAACTGCGATTGCATATGACGATCGGTCGATGGTTTTTGCCAAAGAGTGTAAACCTGCGGCTTACCGCAACCTTCGACTACCTGCGCGAAGCGAGCCGTTTTGACTTTGAGAAGCTTCATGGTGCGACGCTAACCACGCGCGCCCGGCGGTCGCGCCTTACCAGAGTAAAAGTCCGCCAGAGAACTACGGCAAGGAGGATCGTACTACCGTTGCTGCATTCCTGCCCTGGCGGGATTTGTAAGTCCTCAATCCATAGCCCCTGACGGAGAGCAAACCTTCTCGCAAGAACCGCAACGCGCAACCCGGAACTCGCGAACCAAACAGGTCAGTGCTTCGCCTCGCCCAGCCCCTTGGATAAGGGGAAAGGATTTAGGCGAGGGTTTTTGAACTCAACACGTGCCATGCGACTGAATAAACCCTCACCCTCCCCTCTCCTGTCAAAGGGAGAGGCAACCAAGTACTTCGGATACAGACACCACCGAAAGACCCGCGCGTTTGCTGGATTGGCAAGTCTCTTAGCCGAAGGGGAGATTCGCTTTTATGCGGGCTACGTCGGTGGTATCCACAAGCGCTGCCTTACCAAGCCGGCGTTTGCGCTTTGCAGTTTTCGCGGCCAACAAATGACGTCGCGAAGAGTGCGCTCGCAAGACCTTGCCGCGCGCCGTGATTTTAAAACGCTTCGCTACTGATTTACGGGTTTTGCTCCGCGCAATTGGCTTCGGCATAAGGCGCGAAAGATAGCACAATTAGCGATTTAGCGAATTAGAGATTTAACGATTGGCTTAAAATCGCTAAATCACTAAATCATCTAATCGTTAAATGAACTTGAAACCGCACGTCATCATCGTCGGCGCGGGTTTTGGCGGGCTTGTGGCTGCAAAAAATTGGCGTGTAAAGATTCATACGTGAATTGTTGGCCACAACGAAAGAAGACAAAAGCTGGAATTGGCAATTGGCAATTGGCAATTAGCAATCCGCTAAGCCCACAGATCACCGTTCGCAATCTGCAGCGAACCATTTCAGTCAACGCGGCTGCTCTTGAACAGTTCGCCGTGAAAGCCGCGCACCGTTCCCTGCAATTGCAAAAAGGGAAACAGACGGATTTGAGGAGGTTAGCGGAAATTTTTGTCTGGCTTGTCTCCAATCGCCGGATGGCGCGGTTGCATCGGCAATTTCTTGGGCAAACGGGATCGACCGACGTGCTAACGTTTCAGCACGGTGAAATTTTTATCAGCGTCGAGATGGCAAAACGGCAAGCGCGCATATTTGGAAACTCGCTAATGGGCGAGCTTCAGCTGTACATCGTGCATGGTTTCCTACACCTGCACGGATTCGACGACCGCACGCCATCCGGTTCGCGTAGGATGAAGAAGGTACAGGAAAAAATTCTGCGCGGCGCGCTGTCATGTTGAGCCAAGCGAAACATCTCTGGTTTTTGCTCTCGCGAGCTTGGAGGAATCCCAGAGATCCTTCGCTACGCTCAGGATGACAATTTCGTCATCGGATGTTGGAGCTTGGAATTTGGCGCGTTGGTAGTGTCCTAATTTGCAAATTCGGACACTACCGGCGCTTTTGATCGGTTTGAACTGAAGCCTCCGTATGTTAGCCTTTTAATCATGAGTTGCGGGCCACCGCGGGACGGCGCATGCCTGGCGCAGGTGCAAGGAATACAAGGGATCAGTCATGTCTCAAACGAAAGGGCGGGAACAATAACGACGGCGGAGCCCACGATCGAAAAAGAGACGCGTTCGGAAGAAGAACTCGATCTTCCGTGGCAGGTAGTGGTCCACAATGATCCGGTCAATCTGATGAGTTATGTGACCATGGTTTTCCAACGCGTCTTCGGCTATCCGCGCGAGAAAGCAGAGACACACATGTTGGAAGTGCATCACAACGGCCGTTCGATTTTGTGGAGCGGCATGCGCGAGCCGGCCGAGCTTTACGTGCAGCAACTGCACGGTTATCTCCTGCTCGCTACCCTGGAGAAGACTTGTTAGTCATGGAAATTCGCCGCCGCAAGAACCAGATCGAAATCTCCGAGCTCGATCCATTCCTCGCCGAACTGCTCCGTCAAATTCCTGCAAGCACCAATCCGGACGGCGCAGCTGCTGCCGAAGAGCGCATCTTCAGTCCGCCAACAGATGCAACAGAAACGGGATTTCGTGCGGAGTGGAAAACGTACGTCGAACCTGAGCTGCGACGCCTGTTTCAGTCGGCAACGGAGACGGTGGCTGGCGATTTAGAGCAACTGAACGGCAACGAAAAAAGTCTCGCGAACCGCACGCTGCGCATTCCTGCCAAACATTCCGATGCCTGGCTGAGCGCGCTGAATCAGGCCCGCCTCGTCATCGCCACAAAAAATAACTTCACCGAAACCGAGTTGAACGACCACTTTCGCTCACCCATCGGATCCCGCCGGGACTTGAGTCTGTTCCAGGTAAACTTCTACGGTTTCCTCCAGGAATTTATTCTGCGCGAGCTGGAGACTTAAGAAAAGGCAAATCTGGGAACTAGGCTTCCTTCTTTGCTTTTACCATGGACATCAACCGTTCTTTGATTGCGGCGGAGGCTTTTGCCGGGCGCAGACTCAAGGCAAATGCTTCGTGCAACGCGTAGCATTTCGTGATGAAGTCTTCGCCCTTTTTCCCGAATTTTTTGCGGGCCTTTTCAAATTTCTCGAGCTCTTCCGGCTCCAGCGCGCCGATCACATAGAGCCGCGACTGGTTCTGGAATTCGCTAAAGTTCATCTCTCAGCTCCTTGAGGCCGTCAAAAATTTTTTTAAGCCCCAGTTCAAGCCTCGTTTTTACCGTGCCTAACGGTGTATTCGTTTTCGCGGCGATTTCGCGCTGGCTCATGCCTTTAAAAAATGCGAGATCGATTGCCTGCTGCTGGGCTGGCGGTAACACTCTGATGACCTTCTGTATGAGAGCGCGCGTGTCGCTCAGCACGATTTCCTCTTCGGTGGCGTTATGCACCCACGCATCGGGTTGCTGTTCGGTTTCGTTTTGCAGCCGCTCTTCAGCGCGTGCGTAAGCCTGCTTCTTGCGCAGGCCATCAATCGCGCGTCGCCGGGCCAGTGTCACCATCCAGCCGAGAGGTTTGCCCTTCTGCGCAGAAAAATTTTTGGCCTGATTCCAAATCTCCATGAAGATCTCCTGCAGCAGATCATCGGCTTCAGCTTCGTTGTGGATCACCCTCAGGATAAGCGCCTTCAAAATGCCGTTGTATCGATCGTAAAGCTGTGAGAGCGCGTCGGGGTCGCTGGCTTGGATTCCCTGCATCAAGTCTAAGTCAGTGGGCGCCCCGGGTTCGAGTTGCGGCGCAACAGTGTGCGGTCGCGCTCTCGATTTTGCCAGGCGCACGCGTTCCTTTGGTTTGCGGCGCGTGGAAGCATTTAGTCTGGTTGGTCCCATGTGTGATCGGGAATCGGAGCAATCAAGAACAAGATCGAGCGCGGAGCCGCAATCGCGTGTCTTAATCTATGCAGGCGACTTCGTCGATCAGTTTTCCGAGTCCGAAATCGGTTGACCAAAAAGCGTTCGGGATCGATTGCGCGCTGCGCTTTGTGCGTCAAAAGTTAATTGCATGGCACAGGGGACAAATGACACATCCGATGATGCGCTTTGGTACAAGGACGCGATCATCTACGAGCTGCACGTTAAGACTTTTTGCGACAGCGATGGCGACGGGATTGGCGACTTCCGCGGCCTGATCGAAAAGCTGGATTATCTCCAGGAACTGGGGATTACCGCCATCTGGCTGCTGCCGTTCTATCCCTCCCCTCTACGCGACGACGGCTACGACATCGCTGATTATTTCGACGTCAATCCGAATTTCGGCACGCTCGATGATTTCCGCGCGCTCCTTGACGCGGCACACGAGCGTAATCTGCGCGTCATTACGGAACTGGTAATCAATCACACTTCCGATCAAAATCCGTGGTTCCAAAAATCCCGGCGCGCCGTGGCGAAGTACAGCGTTGTGGCCGCGAGCGATGACCGCGGCAGAACAAGAGCAAGATTAGCGACGGCCGGGGTCAATCACCCCGGCTACGGGGACGACGATCTTGCATACAAGGACTTCTATGTCTGGAGCGATACGCCGGAGAAATACAACGACGCGCGAATCATTTTCAAAGATTTCGAAACATCCAACTGGGCGTGGGATCCTGTCGCAAAAGCGTACTATTGGCATCGGTTTTATTCGCATCAGCCGGATCTGAATTTTGATAATCCGGCCGTGCATGACGCCGTGGAAAAGGTGTGCGACTTCTGGTTGTCCATGGGCGTAGATGGGCTTCGACTCGACGCTGTCCCGTACCTGTACGAACGCGAAGACACGAACTGTGAGAATCTGCGTGAGACACATGAATATCTTCGGAAGCTGCGCGCTCACGTCGATGCGAAATTTCCGAACCGGATGCTGCTTGCAGAGGCCAACCAATGGCCGGAGGACGCGGTCGTTTATTTCGGCAAAGGGGACGAGTCCCACATGAGTTTCCACTTTCCGCTCATGCCGCGCATGTTCATGGCGCTGCAGATGGAAGACCGCTTTCCCATCATCGATATCATGGAGCAGACGCCGTCGATCCCCGACAATTGCCAGTGGGCGATGTTTCTGCGCAACCATGACGAGCTCACATTGGAAATGGTAACAGATGAGGAGCGCGACTACATGTACCGCGTTTACGCCACCGATCCGCACGCGCGGATTAATCTTGGCATCCGCCGCCGGCTTGCGCCGCTGCTTGCAAACAGCCGCCGCAAAATCGAGCTGCTCGATACACTGCTATTCTCAATGCCTGGCACGCCTATCGTTTACTACGGCGATGAGATCGGCATGGGAGACAATTTTTATCTGGGCGATCGCAACGGTTGCCGTACCCCGATGCAATGGAGCCCGGACCGCAACGCCGGGTTCTCGAGAGCGAACCCACAACAGCTTTATCTGCCTGTCACAATCGATCCCGAATATCACTACGAAGCCGTCAACGTCGAGAATCAGCAGAAAAATCTTTCGTCATTGCTGTGGTGGACGCGCCGAGTCATTGCCATGCGGAAAAATTTTAAGGCATTTTCGCGTGGCTCTCTCGAATTTCTGAACCCCGACAATGCAAAAGTCCTGGCGTTCCTTCGCCAGTGGGAAAACGAGATTATGGTGGTGGTGGCAAATCTTTCGCGGTTCGCGCAGTCGGCGGAGCTGGATCTTTCGCGTTTCGCCGGCTACGTGCCGATGGAAGTCTTTAGCCGCAATTTGTTTCGGCCGATCAGGAAAGCGCGCTACGTCATCACGTTGGGTCCACACGCTTATTACTGGTTCGCTCTGCACGCGCCAACGCACGGAGAGCGCCGATCGAAAAAACGCGTTGTGCCCACCGTCAAAGCGCCAGCCGAGCTGGACATCTTGCTTGGTAATAGCCAGCGAGAACACCTCGAACGCGAAATCTTGCCCAATTACATCTGCAACTCCCGCTGGTTTGGCTCCAAGGCGCGAACCTTCCGCGATCTCAAGGTGGTCGAAGAGCTTGCCATTTCCTCGGATGGCGATGACGCCCGGCTCTGGTTCGTTGAGGTAAATTATCTCGATGCTCCATTGGAAACGTACGCGATCCCAGTAAAGATCGCCTCGGGCGAAGCGGCGCGCTCGGTTTCCCAGAGCTCCTCGCACGCGATCATCGCGCATTTTGCAGGCAGCGATGGAGCGATTCTGTTCGACGCGATCTGGGACGATACGTTTCGCTCGCAACTCTTCGAGTCGATCGTGGAACGCCGAACCATCAAAGGAAAAGTGAGTGATTTTGTCGGCCTCGCCAGCGAGAACCTAGGGCCGGATCAGCTCGCCGTCCCGAGTAAGTCACAGGTTTTCGACACCGAACAGAGCAACTCGTCAATGCTCTTCGACAATAAATTCTTCCTGAAGCTGTATCGTAAACTTGAAGACGGCGTAAACCCTGATGTCGAATTAAACCGGTTCCTCACGGAGCACACCAATTTTCCAAACGTGCCGGCTTTCGTCGGCGCGCTCGAATATCGCCGGGCAAAGGCTGAACCGACCGTCGTTTGCCTCTTGCAACGCGCGGTCGCGAATGAAGGAAACGTTTGGACACTCACCGTGGACGCGATCGGCCGGTACTATGAGCGAGTGCTGGAGCGCAAAGCCGATCTTCAGAATGAAACAGCGCCGCCCGGTGCTCTTCTCGACGAACTGATTGGCGGCGTGTATCCCGAAAAGGCAAAGCTATTAGCACAGCGTACGGGCGAACTGCATCTTGCGCTCGCCTCACGCACGGAACATCCCGCGTTCGCGCCGGAGCCTTTTAACGCCATGGCGCAGCGCTCGGTTTACCAAAATATGCGCGCATCGCTGCGGCGCGCATTCGCTCTTCTGAAAAAGAAATTGCCGGATCTCTCCCGGGCATTTCGAGATGAAGCGAATGATGTGCTCGCCGCGGAACAGGAAATACTCGCGCGCGAAAAAGGGCTGCTCGATCGCCGCACCAACGCCGCGAAAATCCGGATTCACGGCGACTATCATCTTGGGCAGTTGCTTTATACCGGAAAAGATTTTGTCATTCTCGATTTTGAAGGCGAGCCGGCGCGTCCATTGAGCGACCGCAAATTGAAACGTTCCGCGCTGCGCGACGTTGCCGGCATGATGCGCTCGTTCCAATACGCGGCTTACAGCGCCCTTTGGCAGCCGGCCATGCGTAAAGAAGATGCGCCTTTTCTGGAGCGCTGGGCCGATGTTTGGTATCGCCAGGCGAGCAGCGTCTTTTTGCAAAGCTATCTGCAGACGACTGCCGACGCGATTTTCATCCCGAAAAACAGCGACGACCTGCAAATCATGCTGGAAGCCTACCTGCTCGACAAAGCCGTGTATGAAATCGGCTACGAATTGAACAATCGTCCCACGTGGGTCGTTATCCCAATCCGCGGCATCAAACACATTTTGCAGTCGGTCTAAGCACAGCCATCCCCGTATGTCGAAAACTTTCGAGGAGCGAGAACACCCAATAGCAAAGCTTGAAACGCCGTCCACAATTCAGCAGGTCGAAACCCATTTAGTCTTTGGTCCACTCTCTCGCCATCTCCCGTTCGGATACGTGATACTGGTCGGCGGAATCATTAATCCAGTCTGGACGCTGTTTTATCAAAGAGTGCCGCTCGGGCAGCAAATCGGTGAGATTATTGTCAGCGTGATCCTTATCGTCTGGCTGCCGCTGGTCTTTTTACGCATGACACGGCGCCAGCAGGCGATTGCAGGATGGGTCGACGTTAAGTTCGGGCTCGGCTTCGCAGCATTTATGATGATGATGATCGGTGGTTTTGGTGGGTTAGCACGAGGTCATCGAGACGCGCTGCCTGATTTGTTTCTAGGTCTGATTTGGATACCGGGAGTCGAATTTGTCCCAAAGATTGTACCGCACCAAAAGTATGTCACCATTGCGCGCCTTCTCCTTTCGATCCCTGCGTTTACTTTGCCGTAAACAGCGGCGAATGGCGCTGGGATTAGCATTGACGACGCTAAAAGTACGCACTTAGTAAGTAGCTTTAGATACAAAAGACATTTATGAACCACTACCTGGACGAAATTGATAAGGACATCGCGACCAAACACCTTTTGAAACATCCGTTTTACCTAGCGTGGGCGCACGGGGAGCTGAGCAGAGAAGCGCTCGCGGATTATGCGCAGCAATATTACCATCACGTCGCGGCATTCCCGACGTATCTCTCGGCAGTGCACGCCAACTGCGAGGACCAAAACACGCGGAAGCAATTGCTGAAGAACTTGATCGATGAGGAAGCCGGCTCGCCGAATCATCCCGAGCTGTGGCTCAAGTTTGCCGAAGGTCTCGGCGTTTCCGAAGTCGATGTTCGCAACACGACAAAAGAACCGGAGACGAAAAACTTGATCGACACGTTTCGATTAGTCTGTGGCGACGGATCGACAGCCGAAGGTCTCGCAGCTCTTTATGCTTACGAGAGCCAAATCTCGGGGATCTGTGAATCGAAAATCGAGGGACTAAAAAAACACTACGGTTTCAGCAATCCCGAACATTATCAGTATTTCACTGTTCACATCGAAGCGGATCGCGAACATTCCGCTGCAGAACGCAAAATGCTGAGTCGTTACGTCGACAATCGAAATCTCGAAGCCGTCAAAGCCTCGGTGAACCGTGTTCTCGACGCGCTTTGGGAAATGCTCTCGGGCGTTTGCCGGCGTCATGCCGTCGCGTGTTGACGGTGCTTGACACAAGCACCCCTACACTCATCGCGGTCGCAGGACCAGGAACGAACGCGCCCGATGGCGGCAAACGGATAAGACTTGCGGTTGGCTCGGATCGAGTGCGGCAGCGATCTCGTCGTAATCTGAGACGGATGTGATCGGCTGCTGATTGATTTCTTCAATCACATCGCCTTTCTGCAATTCCGCCACGCCGCTATCGGGATCGACTCCGGTGACCAATACGCCTTGCGCGTTGGCTGGTAGATCAAGCTGACGTGCCATCTCCTGCGTTAGCTCACCCACATGAATTGAAGCAAGAGGACCGCTGACCGCTTCTTGTTCGCCAGGTTGTTGCAGAGTTTGCGGCTGTGAAGGTGCTTGCCTCGGCAACGCGCTCGAACTCTGATAATCCTGGGGCTGTTCTTTAATCTGAGTGGTCACCTTCAATGGCTTGCCAGCACGCTCGATTTCCAGCTCGACGTTCTTGTTCAACTCTGTCTGTGCCACAATGTTTCTAAGCACGCCGATGGTTTTCACATCGCGCCCGTTAAACTTGCGTATAACGTCGCCTGGCTGCAGTTGCGCCTGTGCAGCGGGCGATCCTGGCACGACTTGATCGATCACCACTCCTTCGTTGTCGCTAGCACTCTGTTGCTCCGCCTGCGGCGCGCGACTTACGACTCCCAGATAACCGCGAATTATCCGGCCATGTTTTAACACGCTTTCGAGGGCTGTGCGCACCGTGTTGGATGGAATCGCAAAGCCGATTCCTTGCGAACCGCCACTGCTGGAAACGATTTGTTCGTTAATGCCGACAACTTCCCCTCGCAAGTTGATTAACGGGCCGCCGCTGTTGCCCGGATTGATTGCGGCGTTGGTTTGGAGCAGATCACCGCGAAAATCCGTGCTGTTCGGTCGTCCTTTCCAGCTAATAATTCCATCTGTCACGGTCTCCTGGAGGCCAAAGGGATTGCCGATAGCCAGAACAAAATCTCCTGGCTGCACTGTGTCGGAGTCAGCGAGTTTCAGCGGCTTAACGCCGGGATCGTCGATTTTGAGTACCGCCACATCCAGCTGAGAATCGGCACCGACCAACCGGGCTTTCTTGGTGCGGCCATCGCTCAGTTGCACTTCAATCTCGTCCACCTGATCAACCACGTGATTGTTCGTGATGATGTGACCTTCATTGGTCACTATCACGCCGGAGCCGAGCGAGTTTTGCACCAGCGCCTCATCGCGCGGACTGCGGTATCCCCCCTGCCGGCCCCCGAAAAAAAACTCAAACGGATCGAGTCCGTACTCGCGCCGGACGCCAATCCTTTTCGAGGTCTTTATGGCAACAACGGAAGGAAGCACGCTGCTCACCAGCGCACGCCGCTCCCGATTCAACGCCTCCAGCGATGCGACTTGCTTGGAGTCCACACTCGGCTGCGACGCGAGCGTGTACTTTTCCGGTTTTCGGCCCGAAGGAAAGTTCAGCCCTCCATGCTTAAGGCGATAATCGTAAAGCAGGGAAATTCCTGCGCTGACCACCAGGACAAACAGCAAAAATTTTGCGAGATTTTTCATTAACTGACGTTGGAAAAAGTGCGTCCGTCTCTTTCGACAATGAAACACCGGAAACGTTGATTCTCAGGCGCTTCCAGCTGCGGATCCGCCTGAAAAACTGACATGGCTGCCGCGCGCGCGCGCCGCATTAAATGCGCGTCTGTCTTTAAGTTACCGATCTTAAGCGCGGGCAGACCGCTTTGGGCCGTGCCGAGCAGATCGCCCGGACCGCGCAATTCCCAATCCGCCTCCGCGACCTCAAAGCCATTACTGGTTCTTTCCAAAACGGCGAGCTTAGCCGAAGCCTCCTTTGACTGAGCCGAGGTCAACAGGATGCAATAGGATTTATGCTCGCCGCGGCCAATTCGTCCCCGAAGCTGATGCAGTTGCGCCAGTCCAAACCGCTCCGCGTTTTCGATCAGCATCACGCTGGCGTTGGGGACATCGACGCCGACCTCGAGCACAGTCGTGCTGATTAAGGCGCTCGTTTCGCCGCGCCGAAAGCGTTCCATGATCTCCTGCTTCTCCAGCGCCGGGACTCGGCCGTGAAGCAATTCGCAGCGAAACGGACGCAAGCGTTCCCGCCACACTTCGTACTCCGCTGCTGCGGCTTTCACGTCTAATTTTTCACTTTCATCAATTAACGGATAAATCACGTACAGCTGTCTGCACGCTTCCAATTGACTCCGCAAAAAGGTAAGGACCTCACCCAGCTTCGACTCGTCGCGCACGGCGGTAACGATTTTCCCCCGGTTCCGTGGCATCTCATCGATGGTCGAAACATCGAGGTCGCCGTAAACTGTCATCGTCAACGTGCGCGGGATCGGCGTGGCGGTCATCACCAGCACATCGGGCGCCGGCTCGCGCGCGGTCAATCGGGCGCGTTGCGCCACGCCGAACTTGTGCTGCTCATCAATGACCGCGAGCCCGAGATTCGAAAATGAGACCGATTCGTAAAGCAACGCGTGCGTGCCCACGACGATCTCTGGTTCACGTGCAGAAATTTGGGGAACGCACGCTTGCAGCGTGCTGGTCGCCGCATTTTGCGGCGACGAACTTCTGAAGACGCGCATTTCATCCTCCGCCGCCTCTTCATTCTGAGCAAACAGCGGCAGCGGCCCGCGCTGTTCCTGCCGCGCGGCCGTTCGCAGTGCGACGCGTACGCCCAGCGGCTCGAGCCACCGCCGCAACACATCGTAATGTTGCTCAGCCAGAATTTGCGTCGGCGCCATCAGTGCGGTTTGATATCCGGCTTCAACCGCAAGAAGCATCGCCGCTACGGCAACAACCGTTTTGCCTGAGCCAACGTCGCCTTGCAGCAAACGATTCATCGGATGCGGCGCCGCAAGGTCACGCCTGATTTCAGCGATGACTTTTCTCTGCGCGCTGGTCAGTTCGAACGGAAGCGACTTGAAGAATTTGTCGAGCAACGCCCCAGCCCCGCAGTGCGCCTGGCCAGTGCGACTCGATGCATCGGCCCGCCGCGAACCAATCAGCATTTGCATCGCGAAGAATTCGGAAAGGACTAAATGCTCGCGCGCCGTATCCCGCTGCTCCCAATTTTCCGGGAAATGAATGGCGCGAACCGCCGCGGCCCGCGTCATGTTTCCGTTCATGAGTGCACGGGGCAATAATGTTTCGAATGCCGCAGGCGCGGCGGGAAGCTCATTCAAAAGCCGGTAAACCATGCTGCGCAACACGCGCTGTGACAGCCCTTCCGTTGCGGGATAGATCGGTGTGATCCTGCGAAAATGGATCGATATTTCCTCATCGTTGTCGATGACCTCGAATTCCGGATGATCCATGCAGATTCGTTTGCCGCGGAGGCGCGGCTTTCCAAAGACAACGATGCGCTGACCGGTGGCGATCATTTTTTGCACGTAATGCAGGTTGAACCATCGACACACCAGCGGCTCGCTCAGAGCATTTGCCTGCGATTCTTCCAACGTCGCCTCGAAAATCTTTTTCCATCCGCCGAAGCGGCGCAGTGAAGTCTTGGTCACTTCGCCACAAAGACAGACAGGGGTCTCGCTCTGTTCGCGCGGAAAATGCGGGAACTCAGTGCGATCTTCGTGTCGCCGCGGAAAATGAGTGAGCAAGTCTTCAACCGTCTCAATCCCGAGACGCTGCAACGCGAGAATTTTCGGACGCGGGATCCAGTTTAATTCATCGAGTGCCTGCGAAATTCCAACGCTCGCGTGCGTTGATCTGAAACGCGGGCGTGATCCGTGATCTGTGATCTGTGAACTGTCAGGTGACTTCACGCTATTCACTACTCACTATTCACCCCTTTCTGATCACTGTTCATAACGGCAGGGTTCCGCTGCTCGCACCGCTTCGATGTGCATGGCAACCAACGTTTCACCTTCATATTCATCCGCGCGAATTCGGAACGCGACGTCCCACGGCGCCGGCGGCAATTGGTTTGCCGCGCCGTTAAAATAAAGCGCACGGCGATGGCGATCGCCCTGACGAAGACGAAAGATGAGATGCTTGTCCTTCACGATCCGCGGCGGGGCGGCTAGCTCGACTTCGCGGGCAAGGAACAATGGCTGCGGGTTGCCGTTTCCAAACGGCTGCAACATTTCGTGCCAGCGCAGAAAATCGATGTCGATCTCCGTGAACGCCAGCTCATGGTCGAGTCTCAGACAAGGTTGCAACGCTTCATCGGAAAGAAGCTCGCGCGCGGCGTTACGAAATCCTTGGGCAAACAGATGGAAGTTTTCCTCGCGTAATGCCAGCCCGCCCGCCATTTCATGTCCACCGAATTTTTCAAGAAATCCGCTGCACCGCTTTAACGCTTCAACGAGATTTAATCCTTCGATGCTTCGTCCGCTTCCTTTCCCAATTCCGTTATCGTCGAAACCGATCACAATCGCGGGCCGATGATATTTGCGAACGATCCGGGACGCTACGATACCGAGCACTCCGGGATGCCACCCGCGCGCGCCGGCCACAATGGCTGCGTCACGCGCGGGATCAAACTGACTGTCTACCTTCTCTATCGCTGCGTCGAAGACTTGCTGCTCGACCTCCTGGCGTTCGCGATTTTTTTGATCCAGTTCTGCCGCGAGCATGGCGGCTTCGCTTTCGTTATGAGTGAGCAGCAGGCGCAAAGATTTTTCCGCCGTGCTCAAACGCCCCGCAGCATTCAATCGCGGGCCCAGCCGATAACCAATGTCTTCGGGCAAAATTGGCGCACGAACTCCGGCGACTTCCATCAATTTCCACAGGCCAATGCGCGACGTGTGCGCGATCTCGAGCGCGCCGCGCTGCACGAGAACGCGGTTCTCGCCACGCAGCGGCACGATGTCCGCGACCGTACCGAGCGCCACGAGGTCGAGCTTCGTTTTCAAATCCAATCCGGGGATTGGCCGCGTCTTCAGCAGCGCATGACAGAGTTTGAAAACGATTCCGACGGAGCACAGATATTCCATATCGCAGTCTCCGATCTTCGGATTCACCATCGCAACGCAATCGGGTAAGTCGGATTTCGGTTCATGGTGATCCAGCACGATCACGTCCACATCGCGTCTCTTAAGTTCGGCGATCTCAGTTACTGATGCAGTGCCGCAATCAACTGCGATGAGCAATTGCGGTCGATGTTGTTCGAGACAGCGTTCGACACTTTCCCGGCTCAATCCATAGCCTTCCTCCATGCGCAATGGCAAAAACAATTCCGGCGTGCGGCCATAAGCTCGCAAAATTTCATCGAGCAGTGCCAGCGAGGTCACCCCATCCACATCGTAATCCCCGAAAAGCACGATGCGTTCGCGTCGATCTAGCGCAGCGAGAATGCGAGCAACCGCCGCGTGCATTTGAGGCAGCAGAAACGGATCGCTCAGCGAGCGAAGACGCGGCCGCAGGAAATTTTCAACTTCCCCGGCGGAATGAAATCCCTTTCGCGAAAGCAATCGCGCGATACATTGTGACCCGCAAATTTCGCTCCAGGAAATGGCGTCGCCATTCAACTCCTCACGCGGCGCAATGATCCATCGGTGCTGCACCGATCATTTTATTCGCGCGGAACTTCCTGACAAGAACGGGCGCTGTTGTATTTCCGTCTTTTCAAGCGGTAAGGCAAAAGACTCTGAAGTCGATATCGACCTTGGGGTCGGTGGGACTGCAACCTAATCAGTCGGGCAGCACGACGGCAGATCGATTGCGCTAGACGAGATCGAACGCGAGATCACGCTTTTCAAGCAGACCGTGCTTCGCACAAACGTCAGCGAAAGTTCGCAAACCTTTCTTTTCTTTCTCTCCAAAGTTGAACCGAAGATGTTCGCGGTAATAGCGGGCGCAGAATTGGTGATTGAAATCTTTTTCGTCCGCTATTAACCAGTCGAGATTCGCAAGGTTTTTGTTGCGCAAGGCGCGCAGGCGATTCGCGATGGTTTTCGCATCAGCCACTTCGGGGCGAACGAGCCAGAGCGCATACACGAACGGAGAACCAACAAGCGTCTTCCATTGCTCGCCGAGATCCCAGAAATGAAATTCTCCGGCGTGATCTTGGCGAAGACGAATAGCTTGATCGCCAATCAGGAGACGGGCTTTCGTGTCCAGCAGGCTGCTGGGCACGACAGGCTGGCAGCCTGTGCTCCACAGAGCACCCTGAATCAAACGCGGACTGAATCCGAGTTCTCCGAGGAGACAACGCAGCAGATTAACCCCAGTTTGCGATGCAGGGTCGAGCTCGATTTCTTTGATCTTGGAGAGATTCCCGTGATGGGCGACAACGACGCTGTAAACCGGGCCGTCGGATGAAATGGATACGTCATCAACGATCCGATAAATCGGGTTGCGCAAAAATTCGAAACTGGAGACAAGCGCGACGTCCAATTGCCCGTTAGCAAGTCGTTCACAGAGGGCCAATGGATGATCGAAGTCCACTTCGCAGGGCCATCCGCGAATGAGCGGACGCGCGTTGAGATACTTTACGCAACCGATGCGGAGCATTCGTCTCAGGTGCGCCCGGCCTGCCTCGCCGTAGCCTTGGCGGAGGCGGGCGGTCGCGCCCTACCATTCACGCGCAGATCAATTCGCACTCGTTAGGCCCGCTGGGGCGCCCTGCCCCATTCAAGTGCCGATAATAACTGTCGCGCTGCACCGGCACGCGGCCGGCCTCCCGGATTGCGTGTTCGAGAGCAGCCACGGTTTGCTGCTGCGGTGTCGTCGCGCCCGCCATGTGGAATATTTTTTCCTCCAAAATTGTGCCGTGCAGATCGTCCACGCCGTAGCTAAGCGAGACCTGCGCAAGCGGCAATCCCAGGCTGACCCAGTAGGCGGTCAGGTGGTCAATGTTATCCAGGTAAATCCGGCTCACCGCGAGATTGCGAAGCTGTTCGAATGCGGAGGCGCGCTTGATGTTAGCAAGGACCCCGTGGGACTGGGATGGCTCGAAGGCAAAGGGAATGAAACCCGTGAAACCGCCGGTCTCATCCTGTAATTCGCGGAGTTGGCGCAAATGATCAACGCGTTGAGTGAGCGTCTCGATGTGACCATAGAGCATCGTGCAAGTGCTGCGACCACCCATTTGATGCCAGATACGATGCACATCTAGCCATTCGGCAGCTGTTTCTTTGCCACGACAGACTTGCTCGCGCACAATCGGGTCGAAAATTTCGGCACCGCCGCCAGTGATCGAACTAAGACCGGCTTCGCGCAGAGTCTCCAGCGTATCGCGGATCGGCATGCGAAAGATCCGCTCAGCAAAATGCCGAACTTCAATTGCCGTGAAAGCTTTGATATGAAGATCGGGGTCAAGCGCGCGCAGCCGACGCAAAAGATCGAGATACCAGTCTTTCTTTAGCGTCGGATGCAACCCGCCCACCATGTGGACTTCGGTGATCCCAAGAGGCAGCGCCTCCCGAACAGCACTGGTGATTTCGTCAGTCGCGTATTCGAACGCGTGTGCATCACGCTTTTTGGCCGCAAAAGCGCAGAACTGGCAGGAAAGGATGCAGATGTTGGAGTAATTGATGTAACGATTGTGGATGTAGGTCGCGTAGTTTCCGTTTTTTCGTTCGCGCGAAACGTTGGCGATCATTCCCAGCGCGTTGAGGTCGTTCGAACTGTAAAGCGCGACCGCATCAGCCTCTGAGATTCGTTGGCCTGCTTCAACCTTTTCGGTGATCGACCTGAGGTCTTTCGGGATGAGCTGGTAATTCATGCACACACTAGGGATAAATCGCTCGCCAAGCATGCACAGGCCGCTTCCGGCTTGCAACAAAAACCGTGGAATCAATGGAACATAGACCTCCAGGTCTCTCTGTCCTGCGGAGTTGCACTCCGCTCAAGCCGGAACAGCCCCGAAAGCGTTCGGGGCTGGGGCGCACAGCTTGCAAGCCTATGTTCCGATTGCCTCGGGAAGCGAAGTCACACAATTTTTCACAATGCGCGCCCGATGCTACCGTCCAATTGAACGATGGCTGGTAGCGATCCAGGAAATCAAGGGAGATCGGAGGAAGACGCAGAAGACGTGCGGCTGATGCGGCTGGTGGGCCGGGGCGATACCAGCGCGTTCGAGGAACTGATCGAAAGGCATCAAGCCTTGGTGGCGGGCACGGTGGCGCGGATGCTGGGCAGCAACTCGGACGTCGAGGACATCGCGCAGCAGGTCTTTATCCGTGTCTGGAAAAGCGCGCGCCGATACGTCCCGCGCGCCAAATTCACAACGTGGCTCTTGAAGATTACCCGTAACCTGGTTTTCAACGAGATGCGCCGCACAAAGCGTCACGCACATGTTTCGCTTCAGTCAGAACCGGGCGCCGAAGATCCGCCTCTGAAGGATGAGATGAACCTCGCGCCGGATGCATCTCTTTTGGAGGTGGAACTTCAGCGAACGATCGAGGAAGCGATTCTGCAGCTACCAGAAACCCAACGGATGGCACTGGTCTTGCGCAGGTATGAGCAGCTTAGCTACGAGCGGATCGCCGAAGTCCTCGATCTCTCCGTTCCGGCCGTGAAAAGCGTACTTTTTCGCGCGCGAACAGAACTCCGCTCGCGACTGAGCAAGTATCTCACCTAAGCAAACCGAATTCGTCACCCTCGGTGGCGCTGATCTTCTTCAATAACCCGGCCCCGGACTCGCCGTATCTGAGTGTGATGTGTCAACACATGCACGTGCCCATCGCTGCCGCGGAAAAATGCGCTCAAAATCCAGCTAACGATGCTAATAACAATTGCGCCCCAGAACGCACTCCAAAAATGGTCCACATGAAATCCGACTACGACGCTCGGGACTACAAGCAACAACAGCCCGTTCAGGATGAGAATGAAAAAGCCCAGCGTCACCAGAATGAGCGGCGCGCTGAGGATTAACAGAAAAGGGCGAACAAACGCGTTGAAAATACCGAGCAAAAGGGAGGCGCCGATCAGCGCCGCGACGGTGTCATAACGAATTCCGTGGATGATTGACGAGGCAACCATGACGGCAATTGTTGTGGCAGCCCAGCGGAAAACGAAGTGCCTCATGCGAATACTTTTCCCTTAATTTGCTCCTCTCTCAACGAACGGCGAGAAAGCACTTGCCAACCGGTCGAAGCGCGTTAAACGAATTAAAATCATTAACACTCTTTAATCTGTGCCGAAAAAGACCAAAATTGTCCAAAGCAAAAATCAAGCGCCTGCGGAAGCTGGCGCGTCGGCTTCCGAAGTAAAGCCCGCTAAATCGCCTCGGCCGCGTCGTGCGGCAACGAGCCGAAAAAAATTCGCGCCGCGTGGTAAAAAGATTGCGGCTCCGCAGCAAGAGAAAATTACAATGCCTCCAGAGGCCGGAGCGCCCGCGGAGCCATCGGACGACCAAACTCGTTTGCGCGCGTATTTCATTTCCGAACGACGCCGCAGATTTGCACTGCCGGGTGACGCGGAGTCGGATTGGCTTGAGGCCAAGCGCCAGTTGCTGTCCGAGGCTGGTTGACGCTGAATGTAATAACCGCGAACTCCCATGAATCGCGAGCAGGTGGACACGAATGAACACTAATTCAGAGAGAATTCGGCAAATGATTCGTGCCGATCAGTGTCCATTCGTGGTCGAATGAAGAAAGAAGTAGTTGCCGATCTGGCGCAGGCTCTGCGAGAACGCCTCGCAGTGATTCGGGATGAACAAAGCCGGCGCAACGAGGCAAAACACGTCGCACGATTGAAAGCAGTCTCGGAAAAGATCGACAAGTTGCACGCGAGGCTTCCGCAACCAGTTGATCCCCGGCTGGCGCATTATCTCCAGCGCAAAAGCTACGATAAGGCGCTGGAATACCTCGATGCTAACTGTAGACGCGGTCCATGACTGCCGACCCGGCGCGCAAATCCGATTCGGCGCTCATAGAGCGACGCAGTGAGCGCCGACCCAGCGCCAAGAGGATGAAACATGAGCATCATCTAACAAGAACAAGATGGGTTACCGCTGCCGCCAACCAGCGAGGTCCCTGGTCTGTGGTCGGTAATTATCTGGTCGAAGCGGAGCGTACGTCGGGTAGCGGCTAGCTCCATCGCTGCTTAGACTTTTCGCTGAATAAACTCACAGACCTTTCTCCGTAACGAGCTTCTGAAGCTCAGTCGGCAGGACGCTTCCACGTCGCGCGAACTCATGAAGCACTGTGTCTGCAGGGAAAGATCCATCGGGAAGGAGGATTGGAGTTTGGTTGGGCAGGTAGGCCTGCTCTCCGCTGTCCACCTCCATGTGTGAAAAGCCTCTGTCGGGCAGCCATGTCAAAGCCCGCTCCCAATATGGCTTATCGTAGCAAAGCTAGAAACCATGGATCGTGTCGTCGGGCCTATACCAGACGATCAAGTCGAAGAAGTCATCGCTAAGCCACCGGCGGTCGTAATCGCCGCGAACAGCCTTCTTAGGCGAGTCATCGAACATTGCGCAGCAGGTTTAACTACGATTCCACGAAAGCCTGTTTCGCCTATTTCGCCTCTTATCCTGGGGCGCGCCCCCGGATAAAAAGAATGCATCGCGTTGACGCCTTTACCGCGAATACAGCTCAACGATCAGCTGTTCGTTCACGATCGGCTGCATCTCTTCCCGAGATGGGATGCGCGCGACCTTGCCGCTAAGCGCGTCGCGATCGACCGTCAGCCAGTCGGGCACAGGGACAATTTGCGTGAGATCAAGATTGCGCAGTACCAACTGACGGGATTTCGGTTTATCTTTGATCGTGATCTCATCGCCTGCCTTCACGTTGTAGGAAGCGATATTCACGGTGCGCCCATTCACCAGCACATGCCCGTGCGACACAAGCTGGCGCGCGGCGCTGCGGGTGTTGGCAAGGCCAAGACGGTAAACCACGTTATCGAGCCGCGTTTCCAATAACTGGAGCAGCGTTTCACCGGTGACGCCGCGCTTGCGCAATGCCCTTTGGAAAATACGACGGAACTGCCGCTCCAGAAGTCCGTATTGATAGCGAAGCTTCTGTTTCTCGCCGAGCGCAATCGCATAATCGGATTGTTTGCGCCGCGCACCTCGTGGCCCGTGCATGCCGGGCGGATAATTTTTTCTCTCCAATGCTTTGGAGGAACCGAAAATCGGCACACCATAACGGCGACTTACTTTGGTTTTTGGTCCGGTGTATCTGCCCATGACAAAAAGTTAAATCGTTAAAAAAGTTACAAGGTTAAAAAGGCCGATCATGGAATCGATGGAAATGAGTCACGTTTTAACATTTTAACCATTTAACTTTTCAACTGCTCTATACGCGGCGTTGTTTTGGCGGACGACAACCGTTGTGCGGCACCGGCGTGACATCGCGAATAAGCGTGAGATCGAGTCCGATTGCCTGCAAGGCGCGCACCGCGGATTCGCGTCCGGCTCCCGGCCCTCTGACCAGTACTTCCACTTCTTTCAGTCCGTGGCCCATCGCCTGCCGGGAGGCATCTTGCGCGACCATTTGTGCCGCGTAGGCGGTGCTCTTGCGCGAACCTTTGAAGCCTACCTTTCCGGCGCTCGACCAGCCGATCACGTTGCCTTTCATGTCGGTAATGGTCACGATGGTGTTGTTGAAGGTCGCAAGCACGTGCGCAATGCCTGAGTGAACGTTTTTGCTGCCTTTTGCTTTAACAACCTTCGGCTTCTCAACTTCGTCAGCCGAAAGCGAAAGACTTTCCGAAGGCGGCGCTGCAGCGGCTGGCTGTTCTTTCTTTGGCCTTGCGGGTTTTTTGGCAGACCTCGCTGGTGGCTCTGCCTTTGAAGCTGCGACTTGCTTCTGGCTTTCCTTAGAATCGACAGGCACCGGCGCGGATTTCGGCTCTTCGGCTTTGGGTTCTTCCGGAGTTGAGTTGGTTGGATTCTCTGGCTGAGCCATAATTCTAATGAGTCTTAAACTTTACCGGCTTTCGCCTCGGGGTTACGCACTACGCCAACCGTCTTGCGCGGCCCTTTGCGTGTGCGGGCATTCGTCGAAGTGCGCTGGCCGCGCACGGGCAAGCCTTTACGATGACGGATGCCGCGATAAGAATTGATCGCCTGCAAACGTTTCAAGTTACCTTGCACTTCGCGACGGAGATCGCCTTCAATCTTGATCTTGTTGTTCGTAATCGCGTGAATAATCTCGTTCAACTGCTGCGGCGTAAGATTTTTCGCGCGGATGTTAGGGTCAATGTTGGTCTGCTCGAGAATCCGCCTGGCTGTGCTAAAGCCGATTCCGTAGATGTAAGTGAGCGACGCTTCGATTCGCTTGTCCGCTGGAATTTCAACTCCGAGTAATCTTGGCATGGTAACAGGTTAAAAGGTTACAACGTTAAATCGATAAATCACTAAATCGTTAAATAAGGTCACCCTTGCCTTTGTTTGTGGCGCGGGTTTTTGCAAATCACGCGCACGACGTTCTTGCGCTTCACGATCCTGCAACTCGCACAAAGTCTTTTTACCGATGGTCGTACTTTCATAAATCTGCGAAATGGAAAACGCGGGGCAGCCGCGTTGTCATTTTTGGCGATAAGTAATTCGCCCTTTCGACAAATCGTAGGGTGAAATCTCTAGCATAACTTTGTCGCCTGGCAAGATCCGAATGAAATGCAAACGCATTTTCCCGGAGATATGCGCCAGAACACGATGGCCGTTCGCCAGCTCAACCCGAAACATGGTATTAGGCAACAACTCGACGACTGTGCCTTCTACTTCAATTGCGTCTTTGCGCGCCATGTCAGAATTTCCGGATCATTCTTTGTGATCAGGACAGTGTGCTCGAAGTGCGCCGAGGGCATTCCATCTGCCGTGCGCACCGTCCATCCGTCGTCGAGCAATCTCACGTCGGAAGTGCCAATGTTAATCATCGGTTCAATTGCCAGCGTCATGCCTGCTTTTAGCTTGGAACCGCTGCCGCGTTTGCCGTAGTTGGGAATTTGTGGTTCCTCGTGCATTTTTCGTCCCACCCCGTGTCCAACAAATTCGCGCACCACTGAAAAATCAAAGCGGCGTGCCTCATCCTCGATTTCGGCGCAAATGTCGCCCACCCGCCGGCTTTCGCGGGCGACGCCGATTGCACGCGCGAGCGCATTTTCGGTAACGCGCAGCAATTGATCGGTGCGTTCGTCAACGATTCCAACCGGAACAGTCGTGGCGTTATCGCCTACCCAGCCGTCCTGAATGATGCCGATGTCCAGCTTCACAATGTCACCATATTGAATGCGCCGTTGGCCGCCGATGCCGTGAACCACCTCGTCGTTGAGCGAGATGCAGATGTTGCCTGGAAAAACGCGGTGCCCCAATCGGTAACCGAGAAATGCACTCTTCACACGAGACTCGCTCATGAAGTCCGCTGCCGCTTCGTCCACGTCCTTGGTCGTAATACCCGGGCGAATCAAATCGCTAACGCGATGGAGAATGTCGCTCGCAGTGCGACAGGCTTGCCGCATCTTCTCGATTTCCCGTGCGTTTTTGATCGGAATCATTGCTTGTCTTCAATCAGTCGCGAGATATCGCTAAAGACCGACTCGCGGTCACGATTGCCGTCGATCCGGTGCAAGGTAGACATTTTTTCATAAAATGACGCGAGCGGTTCGGTCTTGGTACGGAATTCTTGCAAACGGGTTTGCAACACGCTCAGATCGTCGTCATTGCGGCGCTGTAGCGGACCATCGCAATAGGGACATATGGCACGGTTGGCAAACTGCGCGCTTGATGAGCTGGTAGTAAAACCACATTCGCCGCACTGTAGCCGGCCGGCGATACGGTCAAGCACGGTCTCCTCCGATACCTCGAGCCAAATCACCAAGTCCAAGGCGGAGCGTAACCTTGCCAAAATCGGCATCAAACTCTCGGCCTGCGGCAGTGTCCGCGGGAAACCATCGAAGACGAACCCGTGGCCACCATGCAAGCGCAACCAGTCCTCGATCAGTTCAATGATGATTTTGTCCGAAACGAGCCCGCCGCTTCGGAGAACTTCGGCAGTCTCCTGCCCCAAAGGCGTTCCAAGATCGCGTTCACGGCGCAAGATCGCGCCCGTCGATGTGACAGGAATGCCGAACTGGCGTGTAATCATTTCCGCCTGCGTCCCTTTGCCGGAACCCGGCGCGCCGAGAAGAACGAGCCGCCTTTTCACCTAACGCCCGTAGAGAAAAAAGGCGACGCCGGCGATCACGAGGACGGCGATCCCCACGTAGAGCCACATCAGGGTGCCGCTGGCTGCCGCCTCGCCGCGAACGTAAGTGGCACGATCGAACGCTCGCCCACGAATCCGGCCCTTGCGCAAAAAGCCGTCGTAATGTCGCTGAATCAGGTGCGTCTCGACCTGGCGCATCGTATCAAGCATGACGCCCACGATGATCAACAAGCTGGTGCCGCCGAAAAATTGCGCTGTGATGACGGGCACATTCAACCACTGGCTGAGGAGGCTTGGAAAGACTGCGATCAGCGTCAGGAAAACCGCGCCGGCAAACGTGAGCCGCGTCATCGTGAAATCAAGAAAGTCGGCAGTTGGTTTCCCTGGCCGCACGCCGGGAATGTAACCGCCGTATTTTTTAAGATCGTCGGCGATTTGAGTTGGTTGAAATTGCGTGGCAACCCAGAAGTAACTGAAAAAGAAAATCATTGCTGCAAGAACGACATAATGGAGCCAGCCGGTAGAGAGCGCCGCGGCGATCCGCGCGGCTGTAGGGCTGTTCCTGAATCCGTACTGAACAATGGTCGCTGGAAAAAGAAGTAGCGCCCAAGCAAAAATGATCGGCATCACGCCGGCGTAATTCACTTTCAAAGGCATATATTGCGTCTGTCCACCGTACATTTTCCGGCCGACCACGCGCTTGGCGTACTGTACAGTGATCTTCCGGACGCCCTGGGTGATCGCGATGGTTGCCGCGATCACCAAGATCAAAACCGCAAAGAGCAACACAAGCACCATCGGGTTCACCTGGCTCGAACCTGTTGGCCCCGAAGGCACAAATGTCTTCCAAGCCTGTGCGAGCGCAGCGGGCAGACGCGCCACAATGCCAATCGTAATAATGAGCGATATTCCGTTGCCAATCCCGCGTTCGGTAATTTGATCGCCCAGCCACATCAGTAAGAGCGTGCCGGTCGTCAGGGAAATCACCGTTACGATTCGAAATCTCCAGCCAAGGTCGTCCACTAACGGAATTCCCAGGTTTCTGATAGTGTCGGTGATCCCCGGCAGCATCGTATGATAGGATTCGGGGTGCTGAAACGACAGCGCCAGCAGATAACCTTGGAAAAGGCACAGCCCAACCGTCGTGTAGCGGGTCAGCTGCATGATCTTTTGCCGGCCGCCATCTTCACGGGCGAGCCTGCCAAGCTGCGGAATCACAGCCGTGAGCAACTGCATCATGATCGATGCGCTGATATAAGGCATGATGCCCAGCGAAAAGACCGCGCAGTTTTCAAGGGCGCCGCCACTAAACAAGTTAAAAAGCGCCGCCAGACCGCCTCCAGTCCGCTGGCTCAGCGACGTGCGAAACCATTCCTGTAGCACGGCCTGGTTAACTCCCGGAGTTGTGATCGCAGCTCCCAGACGCACAATTACCACTACCGCCAGCGTGAACAAAATGCGCCGGCGCAATTCCGGTATCTTGACTGTGTTGAGAAACGCCGAGACCATCCGCTAAATCTGGAATATTGCCTGCCGCGACGCTAGCTCTCCTGAGATATTTTCTTCTTTGCTTGCGCCTTCACTCTGGCCGGCACCAGCCTGGCCGACTTTTTCTTCCCTGCTGCCTGCGAGGCGGGTTCAACCGATTCTCCGCCCACCGCGGTTTCAGCCTTTCCAGCGGCATCGATTAGACGTGCTTTCGGAGCTGCTCCCTCACGCAGCGTAATCGTTCCCCCAGCCTTCTCGATTTTTTCCCGGGCTGCTGCGCTCACGTTGTCGGCTTCCACCTTCAAGGCATGCTTCAATTCGCCGTCGCCAAGGATTTTTATTCCGGCAAAATGGCCTCGAACGAGCTTCGACTTACGCAGCAGTTGTTCGTTTACCACCGCGCCGGCCTCAAATTCATTGAGGTCGTCGAGGTTCACAGTCGCATAACGCTTGTGAAAAGCCGCGTTGTTGAATCCGCGCTTCGGTAATCGTCGAATCAGCGGCATCTGTCCGCCTTCGAACCCAAGCCGAATGCTCCCGCCCGAGCGCGCCTTTTGGCCTTTGTTTCCTTTGCCGCTGGTCTTTCCATGTCCTGAACTTTCGCCGCAGCCCAGACGTTTAACGCGATGTCGCGATCCCGGTCGCGGCCGAAGATTATGCAGACGCATGTTACTCACCCTTTCCATCGCTGAAATGAATTCCGCGCGCTTTAAAAATTTCGTCCTTGCGGCGAAGCGATCGCAATGCCGCAATCGTCGCCTTCACTACGTTGGCGTGATTACTTGATCCGAGCGACTTGGCCAGCACGTCGCGGATGCCGGCCGCCTCAGCTACCGCGCGCACGCCGCCACCGGCGATAACGCCAGTCCCTGGCGATGCAGGGCGCAACAGCACCCGCGCCCCATCGTATTCGCCGATCACCTCGTGCGGTATCGTGTTTTCATTCAATGAAACTTTTTCCATCGATTTACGCGCTGTCTCGGAGGCCTTTCGAATGGCCTCTGAGACTTCGTTTGCTTTACCAAATCCGCATCCGACTCGCCCATCGTGATCTCCAGCCACGATCAACGCGCTGAAACTAAAACGCCGCCCACCCTTCACGACCTTCGCGCAGCGGTTGATGAAAACGACTTTCTCGGTCGTGTCACCCTTTGCCGCCGGGGCTTTATCTGGTCTGCGCGAGTCTGGCCGCCTGCCTGAAATTGTTTGAGCCATGAATTAGAATTTTAAGCCGGTTGCGCGCGCTGCTTCTGCTAATGCTTTCACTTTTCCGTGATAAAGAAATCCTCCGCGATCAAAAACAACACGCTCGAGCTTCTTCGCCAGCGAACGTTCCGCGATTGTCTTGCCGATCAATTCTGCCGCGGCGCGGGTTGCGCCCGCTTTATTTTTGCCGAGCAACGCACTTTCGGTGGTTGCCGCAGCGGCGAGCGTCCGTCCGGCATTGTCATCGATCACTTGCGCGTAAACGTGCTTGCCGGAGAAATGAACTACCAGGCGCGGGCGCTGCGCCGTGCCTGCAACTTTTTTCCTAATTCGTTGATGAACGCGCTGCCGCGCTGCCTTACGAGTCGTCGCCATATCTATTGAACGGTCTTGCCCACTTTGCGACGAATCTGCTCTCCAGCATATCGAACGCCTTTGCCCTTGTAAGGTTCAGGACGGTAAAAGCGGCGAATGTCCGCCGCCACCTGCCCAACCAGTTTCTTATCGGCGCCCTGAATTGTGATCTTCCTGTTGTCCGTGACTGTGATCTTAATGTCCTTCGGAATTGAAAATTGAATCGGATGCGAGAAGCCGAGGCTTAAGTTGAGATCAGATCCCTGCACGGCGGCCCTGAAACCGACTCCTTCGATCTCGAGTTGTTTGGTGAAACCTTCGCTCACTCCCTGCACCATGTTGTGCACGAGACTGCGCGAGAGCCCGTGCAACGCTTTCACGCTGCGCGTTTCCGCTTCGCGCACCAGCGACACCCGGTTCTCCTCGACGCTGGCGCGGATGTCGCGCGGCAGTTTCCAGCGGAGTTTTCCCTTTGGCCCTTCCACCGAGACCGCTCCGTCATCGCCGATGTTCACCTTGACCTTGTCGGGAATTTCGACCGCTTTATTTCCGATTCGTGACATAAAATTTACCAAACGTAGGCCAGCAGTTCACCGCCCACCTTTTGTTTTCTCGCTTCGCGGCCCGACAAAACGCCGCGCGAAGTGGAAAGAATCGCCACACCCATTCCACCCAGTACTCGCGGGATTTCATCCGCGCCAACGTAACGGCGCAATCCCGGTCGGCTCACCCTCCGCAACCCTGCGATGGCACTCGATCGATTCACAAGCTTATTCGTTATTTTGATACGCGGATGCGCAGCGCTCGTGTCGACCGCGTAATCGGAAATGTAACCTTCATCTTTCAGGATCCGCGCGATCTCAGCCTTGACTTTCGAGTACGGAACGAGCACATCCGGTTTTTGCGCGAGCGTGCCATTGCGGATATGCGCCAAAAAATCGGCGATGGGATCAGTAACAGTGCTCATCAAAAAATCAGGCGGGTTGCGCGGCGAGCTTCCTTGCCCGGTCGCTAAACGGCATTCCCATTTCGCTCAAGAGCGATTTGGCTTCCTCGTCCGTTCGTGCCGTAGTGACGATTGTAACATCAAATCCGACGTTGCGCTTGATTTTATCAAGCTCGATCTCGGGGAAAATCGAATGATCCGAAATTCCCAGAGTGTAGTTGCCGTGATTATCAAAACAACGCGGCGACACGCCGCGAAAGTCGCGAATGCGTGGCAACGCGGCCTTGATAAAGCGCTCCAAGAATTCGTACATGCGCTCTCCCCGCAAGGTCACCTTCGCACCAATCGCTTGACCTTTTCGTAACTTGAAATTGGAAATGCTTTTCTTGGCCAGCCTTTCTACCGGGCGTTGGCCAGTAATCAACGCCAGCTCCGCTTTTGCTTCCTCCAGCGCCTGCTTCACGTCCGATTGCGAGCCGACCGACGTGTTAATCACCACTTTCTCGACCTTCGGAATTTGGTGAACGTTTTTGTAGCCGTGCAGTTTTTGCAGCGCCGGTATGACGCGCTCTTTGTAATGGCGATGAAATTCGTTTTCCATTTTCCTGACCACCACGGATTACACGGATTTCACTAATACTTTGGACTGCGGCGACATGTCGCCGCTTTCAAAGCGCGGACATGTCCGCGCACTCCATAATTTCATCCGTGTCATCCGTGGTTCCTCTTCTTCGTTAAGCTGCTTTCTTCTCGCTCTCTTTCTTCGGCTTCTTTTCTTTCGCCGCTTTTTTCTCCACGTTCTTCTCGCGTTCGATCAATTTGACGTTGGAAATATGAATTGGCCCCTCACGCTCGGCGATTTTGCCGCTCGGATTGTCCTGAGATTTCCGTAGGTGCTTTTTGATAATGCGCACGCCCTCAACCAAAACACGCTGCTTCTGCGGAAACACTGCCAGGATCCGCCCTGATGACCCGCGAAAATTCCCGGAGATGACCTCGACCTGATCGCCTTTTTTAACGTGACATTTGATTCGATTCATGAGTTTCAAAGTACTTCCGGCGCGAGTGAGACAATTTTCATGAAGTTGCGCTCGCGCAGCTCGCGGGCTACCGGCCCGAAAATGCGCGTGCCGCGTGGATTCAAATCTTTGTCGATGATCACGATCGCATTGTTATCGAAGCGAAGCAGAGAACCGTCGTCGCGTCGGATGGGCTGTTTCGTACGAACAAGAACTGCGCGCACCACTTCGCCCTTCTTCACCGTTCCCGTGGCGCTGGCTTCCTTCACATTCGCAGTAATGACGTCGCCAATGCCGGCATAGCGGGTTTGCTTCCCGATCACGCCAATCATGGTCGCCATGCGTGCGCCGCTGTTATCCGCCACATCCAGTCGTGATCGAATTTGCACCATCGAAATGTTCCTCTGAGTCCTGCTCCCGTAATTACTTCTGGATAACCTCCACGAGACGCCATCGCTTCAGCTTGCTCAGCGGTCGCGTCTCCATAATTCGGACCGTGTCGCCGGTTTTCGCCTGGTTCTGCTCGTCATGCGCATGAAATTTTTTCATCTGTTTGACGATCTTGCCAAACCTGGGATGCGGCACCCGCGTGACTGTGCGCACGACGATCGTTTTGTTCATGCTGATCGAAATCACTTCCCCGGTTCGCGTCTTACGTGAACCGCGAGCCACGGACCCGGGGCGCTCTGAAGGAGCTAACGAAGCTTCGTGCTCGGCCATAATTTATTTTTTCTCCCCGTGTTTAGCCCGCAGAGTTAGAACTGTTTCGAGCCTGGCAATGTCGCGACGCAGCAAGCGCAGCCTGCTTGGCTGCTCCAGCTGGCCACTCTGCTGTTGCAAACGCAGATGAAGACTTTCCTGGCGCAAGTCACGTCTCTTTGTCAGCAACTCGTCAGTGCTCAGCTCAGTGAGTTCTTTCATTTTCATGGTTCTTAAGCAGCCCTGACACGGTGTCGTGCAAGAAACTTCGTGCGCACCGGCAACTTGTCCGCTGCAAGGCGCAGAGATTCGCGTGCAACCGATTCTGGCACGCCATCTACCTCAAATAAAATGTTGCCAGGCCGCACCGTGGCAACCCAGTACTCGGGTGGCCCTTTGCCCTTCCCCATCCGCGTTTCCGGTGGGCGGGCGGTTACCGACTTATCAGGAAAAATGCGGATCCAGAGTTTGCCTTTGCGCTTCATATTCCGTGTGAGCGCGACACGCGCGGCTTCCAGTTGCGTGGTGGTTATCCACGCTCGTTCGAGTGTTTGCAAACCAAACTCGCCGAAATCAATTTTGAGATTGCGCGAAGCCGTTCCCTTTCGGCTCCCTCGCTGGGACTTCCGATACTTCACGCGTTCTGGGATCAATGGCATGAATTTTCTCCTTAGACTTCAGCCGGCTCAGGTGCCGGCGGCGGCGCTGGTGTAGCCGATTGCGGCGCTGGCTCTTCTTTCTTACAAATCCAACATTTCACACCGATCTTGCCATAGACCGTGTTTGCTTCAGCGAACCCGTAATCGATCGGCGTGCGCAAGGTGTGCAGCGGAATTTTTCCCTCCCGATACCATTCCGAGCGCGAAATTTCGGCGCCATTGAGCCGGCCCGAACACCGCAGCCGAATTCCTTCCGCACTAAAATCCATGGCGGTCTGCACGGCTTTTTTCATCGCGCGGCGATAGGCAATTCGCCGCTCGATCTGCAGCGCTACATTTTCTGCGACGAGTTGAGCGTCGAGTTCCGGCGTTTTGATTTCCTGGATGTCGATCTTGACCTGTTTGCCCTCAGCCATCTTGGAAATTTCTTCCGTCATTCTTTCGATCTCCGCGCCCTTTCGTCCGATCACAATCCCAGGACGCGCAGTGTGAATGGTCACCCGAATGGAATTCCAAGCCCGTTCGATCACAATTTTCGAGACGGCGGCGAACTGCAGCTTCTTCTTCACGTAATTCCGAATCTTCAGGTCGCTATGCAAGAATGAGGGCAATTCCTGCGGCGACGCATACCAACGCGAGCGCCAGTCGCGATTCACGCTCAGGCGAAACCCGGTTGGATTAACTTTTTGTCCCATAAAATTATTTCTCCGCTTTTGCGCCCCGCTTTGGCTTCGCCACTTTTTTCTCTGGCGGCGATTCCGCGCTTTCTGCATTCTCACTCTTGATCTGCTTCTTTGCAGCTTTCTTTTCCTGTTCCCGTTTCGCTTTGCGCGTTTCTCGCGTTTCGATTGGAATTTCGTCGGATAAGACGATGCGAATGTGACTGGTGCGTTTCTGAATCCGGCTGGCACTGCCACGGGCGCGCGCCATGATCCGTTTCAGCGTTGGGCCTTCACCCACAACCGCCTCTTTCACCACCAACCCATCCGGTTTTAGATTAGCGTTGTTTTCCGCATTAGCGATGGCGCTCTTCAGTGTTTTGCTGATTAGAAATGCAGCCTTCTTCGGAGTGAAAGTCAGCAGATCGAGTGCTGCCGAAACCGGCAGACCCTGGATCTCACGCGTGACTTCGCGCGCCTTAAACGGCGAAATCCGCGCATACCTGTATATCGATCTCACTTCCATTTCCGTTATTCAAACTGCCAGTTTTCGTTCTTCTTTCGAACAAACGCCACCCAGACGCTCTGGAAGCGGCGGGGCGACAAAAAATCCGCCCAGTTCGCGCAGTGATCTCTACGCGATCTGACGCGGGGAACGACATTATAGGACGGAACATCCTGGCGCAACGAGTTTCTTAAGGCGCTCCAACACCCCGATCATTTTCATTCTGACGTTCTTACTGTTAGAGTTCGATTCGCGCAACGCGCAGGGATGATTCGCCTGAGAATCGCTGAGGCGATCGTTTTTTTGGCTACCGACCGTTTGCGAGAGCTTGCGCAGTTCAGCTTCCATCTGCTCGATCGTCCGACCACACGCCCGCGCAGGGAACCGGAGATTTTCAGCTTGCGCGCGTGGCGAATTCGAGGCAGCAGGAAGGAATCTAAGTTATGGTCACATCGTCTGCAGGGGATCTTCGGAATTTCGCTGTCGTGGGCCACGCGTCGTCCGGAAAGACGATGCTGAGCGAGGCGATGCTCGCGTGCGCGGGCGTCATCGGGCGCATGGGCAACGTCGCGCAAGGCACCACCGTTTCGGATTATCACGTCACCGAACGCCAGCACCAGATTTCCACACAGACCTCGCTGCTGCATTGCGCGTGGATCGGCAAGAAGATGAACATCCTCGACACGCCGGGTTATCTCGACTTCATCAGCGAGGCGCTCGCGGCGGTGCATGTGGCGGACTTCGCTCTCGTGGTGGTGCACGCGCAACACGGCATCGGCGTGGGTACAGAGCGGGTGTGGAATTGCGCAACGGACTGCGGCATCCCGAAGGTGATCGTAATCAACGCCGTGGACAAACTGAACGCGCACTTCGACGAAGTGCTGGCCGACGCGCGCGCACATTACGGGCCGAAAGTTTTTCCACTCAACGTCCCGATCAATCCCGGGCCGAACTTCAACCAGGTGCTCGACGTGTTGCGCAGCGAAGTCGTGACGTATGAAACAAGCGGGAACGGGAAGTTTCGCGAGGAGCCGGCGACGGGCGAATGGAAAGAGCGTGTCACGCAGCTGCATCGCGAATTGATCGAACTCATCGCCGAGTCGGATGACACGTTGCTGAATAAATTTTTCGAGCAAGGCTCGTTGTCGGAGGAGGAATTTCGCGCGGGCATTCACGCGGCCGTGCAGGCGCAGATGTTCATCCCACTTTTTTGCATCTCAGCCACGTCGAACGTTGGCGTCCGGCGTCTGCTCGACTTCATCGCGAAATACGGGTCCTCACCGCTCGATCACGAGAAGGTCGATGCACAAGACGCGCGCAGCGGCGCGCAAATCGAAGTAAAGGTCGGCGGCAGCGAGCCGGTGCTGCAAGTGTTCAAGACGATGAACGAAGAACACTTTGGCGAGCTTTCGTTCTTCCGGATTTATTCCGGGCAAATCACGACCGGCAGCGATTTGTTCAACGCGAACCGCAACATCACGGAACGCATCGGACAGATTTTTCTGCTCAACGGCCACACGCGCGAGACAGTGTCCCGTCTCGGCGTGGGCGACATTGGCGCGACGGTGAAACTCAAGAACACGCACACCGGCGACACGCTTTGCGCGCCGAATCATCCGGTGAAACTTCCCGTCCCGGAATATCCGCGCCCGAACATTCACGCCGCGCTGCAACCCAAGGCGACCGGTGAGGAGGACAAAATGGCCGCGGGGCTGGCGATGTTGCACAACGAAGATCCGGCATTTGTTTTCCGTGTCGATCCTGAGTTGCATCAGACGATCATTTCCGGGCAGGGCGAACTGCATCTCGAAGTGATCGCGGAGCGTCTTCGGCGGCGGTTCCGCCTTCATTTCGACCTTATTCAGCCGCGTGTGCCGTTTCGCGAAACGATTCATGGCCGCGCCGAGCACAGGTATCGGCACAAGAAGCAAACCGGCGGCGCAGGGCAATTCGCCGAAGTCGCGCTCATGCTCGCGCCGGCGCCGCGCAACTCCGGCATCGCGTTCTGCGAATCACTTTCAGGCCAGTGCGTGGATCGTGTGTTCGTGCCGTCGGTCGAGCGCGGCATCCAGAGAGCATGCGTCGAAGGGATTCTCGCCGGCTACCGCGTCGTGGACGTGGCGGCGAATTTTTACGACGGGATGATGCACCCGGTCGATTCGAAGGACATCGCATTTCAGGTCGCGGGCTATTGGGCGTTTAAGGAAGCGTTTATGAAAGCGCGGCCCTGTTTGCTCGAACCCATCAACGAGATCGAGGTGCGCATTCCCGAAGATTGCATGGGCAAAGTGGTGGGCGATCTTTCCAGCCGTCGCGGGAGAATTCTCGGCACAGATACGGAGGGACGATTTCAAATCGTCCGCGCCGACGTTCCCGCGATGGAACTCTACCGCTACGGAAGTATTCTGCGCTCGCTCACTGGCGGACGCGGCGTTCACTCCGAGCAATTCAGTCGCTACGAAGAAATGCCGCGCGAGATCGAGCAGCGCGTGATCGACGAAGCGAAAAAAGCGTGAGCAGGCAACAGCAGCCCGGCATTGACCGGCCATATTCCGGCTCGCGGCATCAATCAGCAGTTGCGTCCATTCATCAAGACTTCCGTCGCCGTTGAAGCGTGAAAGCGTTAAACCGTTAAAGCGGTCCGCTGCAATCCGCTTCAACGCTTCAACCCTTTTTATCATCATTTCAAACTCACGTCGGGTTGCGCATCCACCTGGAGGCGGTCCCCACTCGTATCTTTTCCTTCTCAGAATCCATTTCCTGAATTACGGCACCACAAATTTTCTGCCGCACATCGACTACTCTCAAGGTTGCAATCCGTCGATCGCCTCGCATCACCCGCATCGGCATCCCAATTTTTACCCCTTGTTTTTCGCCAAGGTTGCCCACTACAAACGACCACTCGTCCTTCACGCTGATCACGCTTCCATCCATCAAACTCGGCTCGGGCAGTTCCGGCCCGTCGGTGGATTTTGTGATTAACGTGTTTGTGCTTCGCAGCTGCGCCTCGACATCCATTCGCGCCTTCGCATCGCCGGCCTGCGACGTTTTCAAATAACACAATACCGCTTCGTTGAGGCGCAACATCTGGTCGCGATACTCGTCGCGCTGTTTTTGCGCCAGTTGAAGATCGCTCACCGCCGCCAGCAGACGCTGTTCCAGCTTCGCCCGGTCCTTGTTTGCCGAAGCCAATCCCAGCGCCTCCATTCGCAATTCCAAATCGGAATACTTGCGCCGAAGCTCTTCCGCTGCCGCATTCGATTCCGCGAGGCTGCTCGTCAACGCCTTGAGCGATTCGTGCGCAATGGACAATTGCTTTCGCAATTGTTCGTTTTGCTCTAGCAACGGCTCAGCCGTCGCCGCCTGCCCCGCGCTTTCATTCTTGGATTCCGACAACGAACTATTCCCCTGCGCTTGCGCGCAAAACCCAATTGCAAAATGCACGATCCCGCGGCGTATCCGCGAGCTGCCAATCTGCAATCTCCAATCTCCAATCTGCAACTATTTCGTGACCTTCGCCGTATGCGAACCGTGTTTCTTAAACACGCGCGTGGGCGAAAATTCGCCGAGCTTGTGACCAACCATGTTCTCGGTAACGAAAACGGAATGAAACGTCTTTCCGTTATGCACCAAAAACGTGTGGCCGACAAAATCCGGCGTCACCATCGAGCGCCGCGACCAGGTTTTGATCGGTTTCTTGGCGCCCGAGCTGTTCATCTTGTCGATCTTTTCCAGAAGATGCGACTCGACGAAGGGTCCCTTCTTTAATGATCTAGCCATAAATGTCAACCTGTAGCCGCGACCCTACGGGACGTGCGCTTCGCGCAGCGAAGCGGCTACATCACGTTGATTTCTTTTTGGGCCTTCTCCTTTCCAAAATAAAACGATCGCTCTGTTTATGTTTGCTGCGCGTTTTGAATCCTTTGGCAAGTTGCCCCCATGGACTAACTGGATGATGACGGCCGCCGCCACCTTTTGATTTGCCCTGGCCGCCGCCCATCGGATGATCGATCGGGTTCATGACCATGCCGCGCACATGCGGCCGGCGCCCCTGCCAGCGAGTGCGTCCCGCTTTGCCGCTCGAAACATTCATATGATCGATGTTCCCGACCTGGCCAACTGTAGCGAAGCAGTTTTCGCGAATCCGTCGAATTTCGCCCGAAGGCAATTTCACAAGTGCGTAACCGGCCTCGATGTTGGTTAACGTCGCCTGTTGACCAGCACTGCGTGCAACCTGTCCGCCGCGGCCCGGAGTCAATTCAATGTTGTGAATGTTCGCGCCGAGGGGAATGGCGCGAAGAGGCAGCGCATTTCCCAACTCAGGCGCAACGTCATCTCCAGCAGCCACCGTCGATCCGACTCGAAGGCCATTGGGTGCGAGAATGTAACTCAACTCGCCATCGGCGTATTTGATGAGAGCAATGCGGGCGGAGCGGTTCGGATCGTACTCGATCCCGATGACCTCCGCCGGCACACCGCGCTTGCGCCGCTTAAAATCGACCTTGCGATATTTCTGCTTGTGACCGCCGCCGATGTGCCGTGACGTGAGCCGCCCGTAGTTGTTCCGGCCGCCGCTTTTTTTCTTCGACTCAAGGAGGCTCCTTTCAGGGCGCCACTTCGTGATTTCGTCGAAGGCAGGCAGCGACTTGAAACGCAGCGTCGGTGTGAGTGGGCGAAATTCTTTTAGAGCCATAAATCCATAAATCAGATGAGATCGATCTTCTCGCCTTCTTCCAGGGTCACGATGGCTTTCTTCCACCGCGGCCGTCGTCCTAAAGGTCCCCGCACACGTTTCTCCTTGCCGGCGTAATTACAAGTGTTCACATCCACGACTTTCTTTTGAAAGAGGCGCTCAACTGCGTGCTTGATTTGAACCTTGTTTGCCTTCGGGCTGACGCGGAAGACGTATTTGTTCTGCTTTTCGCTCATCAAGGTCGACTTCTCAGTCAACGAGGCGGTTTGAATGATCTCGTGCGGCTCGTTCATTTTGTCCTCTCCGCCAGTTGCTCAAGTGCTTTCTGCGTAACCAGGATTTTTTGGAAGGCTAGCAATTGTTCGGTGTTGACGTCGGAAGCAGTTGCGAGCGTCACCGGTTTCACGTTACGCGCCGATTTGAAAGTATTCTCGTCGAAGGAATCAGAAACAATCAGCACTTTCTCGGCATCGGTTTGTTTCCTGAGCAGATCGACAAAAGATTTCGTTTTCATCTCCGGTACAACAAATTTGGCGATCGCTAAAACGTCGCCCGCCTTGATCCGCTCGCTTAACGCCTTTCGAAACGCGAGACGGCGCACAGATTTGGAAATTTTTTTGGAATAATCGCGCGGCTTTGGTCCGAACACGACGCCACCACCGCGCCAGATCGGTGACGATTTGTAACCGGCGCGCGCGCGCCCGGTCCCTTTCTGCCGCCACGGTTTCGCGCCGGAAAGGTCCACTTCCGCTTTGGTCTTGGTGTTAGCCGACCCGGAACGCCGCGCCGCGCGCATGGCTACGACTACATTGTGGACAGCCTGCGTACCGCGGCCATCTTCGATGATCGCAATCTTTGCTTCCTTCGCTGCGGTTTTGGTCAAAACTTTCGCGCTCATTTATTCTGCGCCATTTCACGTAGGGTTTTGGGCTTCTTCGCCTTCTCTTCTTCCTCGTGCTTTCGATGCTCTGCGTGCAGCGCCAGGAGTCGCTCCGGATGCTTAACAGCCGGCCGAACGACCACGTAACTGCCATTCGCTCCCGGCACGGCGCCACTAACCAAAATTATTTTTTCAGCCTCGCGAACTTGCATCACTTGGAGATTTTGCACGGTCACACGCTCATCACCCAAGTGGCCGGGCATTCCCATGTTTTTCCAAATGCGCCCTGGCGTAGAACGATTGCCCACGGCACCGATGCGCCGGTGCGTCTTCGAACCATGCGCGGCGCCCTGTCCATGGAAGTTGTGCTTCTTCATCACGCCCTGAAATCCTTTTCCTTTCGATCGGCCAATCACATCCACGTAGTCGCCCGCCTGAAATTGGGTAACGCTCAGATTGATCTCGCCTTCGACGAGGTCGCTTGTCAGGCGAAACTCGCGCACAAACCTCTGCGGCTCGACCCCGGCCTTTTTGAATTCACCGAGTAACGGTTTCGAAATGCGCGACTCTTTTTGCGCGCCGAACCCAACCTGCACTGCGGAATAGCCCTCTCTTTCCTGAGTCAAACGGCGCAGTAAAATGTTATCGCCCGCCGCGATCACGGTCACTGGATACAATCGTCCCTTGGCGTCGTAAACGCTGGTCATACCGATTTTTTGTCCAAGAAGTCCGATGCTCATGACCGTGCGATTGCAAATCTTTCAGAAACGCCTCCGCTTAAATCTTAATAGTAATGTCAACGCCCGCAGGCA
>Ga0306922_10000324_pt1 | contig 38831 bp, 39 predicted proteins | sample sta12Cox44000082_FD_203758 | JGI IMG/M metagenome (GOLD analysis project Ga0306922, IMG submission 203758) | Lab enrichment of tropical soil microbial communities from Luquillo Experimental Forest, Puerto Rico - statoxic.12C.oxic.44.000.082 (v2)... | ecosystem: Environmental > Terrestrial >... | reverse complement strand
ATTCTTGAGAATGCCGTTCTCGACAACCGTGACTTTCCGCGCCCGCACGCCCTCGTCATCGAACTTATCGAACCCAGCCAGTTCCGTGGCGCCGTATTTTCTGGCAGTCGGATCGGAATAGACTGACAGGAATTCCGGCAGCACTTGCTGCCCCACCCTGTCACGAAACGTCTGCCACTGATTTCTCCAAGATGTGGTAGGCTACACGCGATGAACGTCGCGGCGCTGGTCGAGGAAATCGAAGCACGAGTCGAAGGCCTGCCCGTTCGAAACGCCCCGGCACTGAGGCGGCTACGGCGCGAATATTCGAAACGCATTGAAGCACTAGCGCCGCGAGACGTGGTCAAGATTGCCACGGCATTAATCGCTGGTCGACGGGTCCCTCGCTTCATTGGTGACGAGCTGATCGCGAGTCGCCCGGATGCGTTCGCGACGCTCGGTTTAACCCAACTGGAGCATTTGGGTTCAGGCATTTCGAGCTGGGATCAAGTCGATTGCTTTGCATGCTATCTCTCAGGGCCGGCGTGGCGCGAAGGTCATATCGACGATCAAGCGATCGAGCAGTGGGCCAAGTCGAAGGACCGCTGGTGGCGGCGGACGGCCCTTGTAAGCACGGTTCCGTTGAATGTTAAGGCCAGAGGCGGCCGAGGTGATGCCAGGCGCACACTTCGGATCTGTAGCCTCCTTATCGGTGACCGGGATGAGATGATCGTGAAAGCACTTTCATGGGCACTCAGAGCGCTGGTAGCACGAGATCCCGATGCAGTCCGTCGATTCATCAGCAAGAACGAAGGTCGATTGGCGGCCTTGGTGAGTCGCGAAGTTCGATACAAACTTGCGACAGGGCGAAAGAGTCCGAAAGCATCTCGACGGAATGGCGACAATTAGTGGGCGCACCTTCAACCGGGCGGTGTAGTCGCCGTGCCGCCCATGTGAACGGCACGTAGCCACAAAGCAGCGGCATGCGCATAAACGTTCGGAGATCGAAGTTGCAGCAGATTACTATGCGAAGATGATCGAGCGGCGTGACCCGGAGGCCACTCATCTGGCCTTTGCACGTTTCCTTCAGCCCCTACGCTCCAGCCCACGCTGGCCCGCCCTTGCGAAAATGATGAATCTTCCGGTCGAGATCCTGTCGCGCTGAAACAGTTTCGCTGAACTCCTTTCGTTATCATTCGTTTATCGGGAGAGCAGCCGCTGAGTCAATGTTGACTTCGGACACGGCGGTTTAAGGCATCAGCCCGATCACTTGATTTGACCGCATAAGACCAACTGCGGATTCGAAGAGCTATGGGAGTCAAAAGTCCCGTTCTGGGAGGTTTGGGGCGGGTAACGCGCAATCCGGAAGTTGAGGGACTCTTAGCGATATCTGCGGCCGTTCTGCTCCGCCTCCCGGTCCTGCCTCGAATCCGCGGCTGTCGTAGGATCGAATCATTGAAGACTATAGCTGATCTCCGGTTTCGGATGATCAGCCGATGTTCGGTTTAAGGAAGACCCATCAAGACACGAGAACATTCCCTCTCTCGCAGGATTATCGTAGTGGTGCGGGCTGGAATTGTGGCGTTCTTTATCGCCTTATTCCTCCAAGGCGTTTGGTCAGCTCTGATTACGGTCAATCTCGCGACTAGTCCAGAAATCCCGTGGTCCGTTCCAGTGATCGTCCTGCTGGTATGGCTTGCGTGGCAATACCTGGGAGGTAAATGGGTTCCACGGAGGACCGCCGAAGTGCGTCACCGCTACCTTCGCGCACGGGCCATGCCGGCCCGAGTATTCGCTTGGGCGTTGCTGGCAGGAGCGTTATCAATCGTCGCGCTAGCAGGCTGTTGGATCGTAATGACGCGGTTCGTAAGAATGCCGGGAAACGTTCTTCCCGACATGTCCCAATACCCATGGCTGACGACTGCACTGATGGTTGTAACCGGCTCTCTCATCGGCCCTGTGATGGAGCAGGCGGGTTTCTGGGGCTACGGCCAGGTCATGTTGGAGGAAGAGTTCCGCCCGCCAGTTGCGATCTTGATTCTTTCAGTTCTCTTTGCTGTGGGGCCGCACCCCCCCGTGGGTTCGCCCTTGTGGCCGAGGTTGGTCTTCTACTTTCTAACCAGTATCACGTTCGGTGCGATGGCCCTCTTCACCAATTCGATACTGCCCGGCCTCGTGGTCCACATCATAGGAGACCTGACCTTCTTCACGCTTGTGTGGCCACATGACCCTGTACGTCCCCTAGTCGGGGAGACTGGAACGGATGCCTGGCTGTGGCTTCGAGTGGCGCAGACAATCGTCTTTACGACACTAGCAGTTCTAGCGTTCGTGCAGCTAGCGAGGGTTGCCAGACCTGTGCGCGCGGCCGTCCTGGATGGATACCGATAACCGCCTAACGCCGGTCCCAACCAGTCAACCGGCCAACTCAGTGGATGACCGAGAATCGGGGCTCGTCCGAGGCTGCTATAGTTTGCGTATGAATATGTCATCGCCCATTGTGATGGTGGCGGCGGTCGTTTCAATCACGATCGTTCGTCCGGCCTCTGGACAGGAACGGCCAGCGGTACAGACGGTGGTTGAACAGCTGCGGTTTCACCACGTGCATTTGAACTCGGTGGACCCCGCGAAAGCCGCCGAGTATTACCCCAGACCATTTTCGTTGTCGGCCACGAAGACCACGTTCAACGGCTACGAGGCAGTCAAGACTGGTAACGTCTACCTTTTGTTCAGCAAGGTTATGATTACCCCTCAAAACGAGTTATCCGGGCCCCAAACCTCGATCTGGCACTTTGGCTGGAACACGCCCAATTCCAGACAATACAACGAGAAGTTCCGCGCGATGGGCCTCGAGATCGCGCAGATGTGGGACGCCGCCGATGGCAAATTGGTCGACATGTCGAGCGACACGTTACCAGGGCTGCCGACGCAGGAGCAGATTCTAGAGATGCGGGTCAAGGGCGTCCAGCCTACGCGCGAGGGCGGCTTCGGCTACCTCCGCGGTCCAGACGGGACGATGATCGAGAACGCGCAAGCTGGCACCACGGAGCGCTTCAACCACGTGCACATGTATCACGAGCATCCGCTATGCGCGATGGAGTGGTACGCGACGCACCTAGGTGCAACGATCCCGCAAGCGCGCAATGCCGGGACTGCACCGCTAGGGCACGGCGATTGCCATACGAAGTTATACGCGCCGCCGACGTGGCCGTCATTTGCGAAAACCGGGTTCGTGCGCGACCCAGCCGGAGCCGTTAACTTCGGCGACATCTCGATTTTGATCCGGCCGTGGCCGGGTGGCGGCCTCGTCAACCCGCGCGGGAAGATAGTAGACCACTGGGCGGTGAGCACGTCGGATCTGACGGCAACCGTGGCCCGATTGAAGCGCGAAGGAGTAACGTTTCTCGAAGAGATCCACCCGTGGGGCAACTTGCGGGCGGCTATGATCGAGGGGCCGGACCGCATCGCAATCGAGCTCGTCGAGGTGAAGTAAGTGTGACCAAGGTGCCCGTAGCTCAGACCTTGATAGCGTATGGGCTCGCCCCAATCAGGAACCGATGGAGGGCCATCCAGCCTCGGTCGAACGCTACCGATATTCAAGGTTAACGCTGGCGTTGGGCCCGGGCAGTCCTTGCGCCATTAGACGCCGATTTCAAGGCATCGCGACCGCAACTTCGGCGCGTCGTGTTAGACGTCCAAATGCTGGGAGACGACGATCAGACGACGGTATGCCGACTACGAGTGACTACCTCAAAAAAAACGCCACTTTCTTGAATGAGCGAGTAGTTGCGAGCTTCGAATGCAACGTGCGATTTGCGGCGGCGATGACATTCGGACACAATCGGATTGGTCGCCTCTTCTGTTCCAAGTGCCCGTTTACGAACTTTTAGAACGCTCCTGTACCGTCCGACCACCGTCCCAGGCCCCAAGCCCAAGGCAGTTGCGATTTGCCGATACGACCTCTCTTGGCGCCCCAGTTGGTACACCTCCTCCCGGTCGAGCATTGTTCTTGGCCGGTGCGGCGGCATGTTCCGGCCGGATCGGCTGTAGACAGTCCTGCCCACCTTGCGGCCCTCGAAATCCCGCTTGTAACGAGCTCGGCCGGCTTGCGTCCGCTCTGGGATCAGTGCCGCTCGAACTCCGCCGCGGCACCCAGCACGTGCAACAGAAACCGCGACGCCGGATTCCGGATGTCCGTATCCAATCCTTGGGTGACCGAGATGAACCGGATGCCGTTCTCCTCCAGGATCTTGATGTTGTTCAGGCATTCCACCAGTGAGCGGCCGGCCGGTCCAGCCTCCATACCAGGAGGCAATCGAACTTTCTTGCTCGGGCGTCGGCTATAAGTCGATTCAGTGCAGGGAGGCTGGTCTTCGCGAGCCACTGTTCACTCCTCGCAGATATCCGCAAGCTGCCACTCCTGACGTTCGGCATGCTCGCGGAGTCCCGTACTTGCAGTTCACAGCGCTGGTCGAAGTCGATACCCCGACGTACGCCCGTATGGTCAGGGCCGCAAGCCCTCCAGTGAGGCGGCCGGGCGGGAGATTGGCGATCCGAACTGCCTTATCCCAAGCAGTAGGTCCCGACCCTCTGGAGTGGGGCTCAGCAGAAAGTTCATAAAAGCGTCCACGAGGAGAGCCAATCCAAGTCCGTGTTTTCAACGCAACCTCTACACAACGCGCCGCTTGCCCGACTTGCACGAAGCCTAGGCGTTCGTCGCGAATTACCCATCCTTGCTCAAATTTCCTCTTATTTGACCCCTGAGGTAGCCCCAGAAGTCCCCCCAGTTTTTCTCAGCAACCCGAATCCGATAGACTTCCGTTATGCTCGGGCTCCGCGATTGCACGCTCGCGCTCCTGATCAGTGGCCTCGCCGCACCATTGCAAGCAGACCTCAAAATCCGCGTTCAGGAGTCGTTTGGCCGCGGCGGCACTACCTCACTGGTCTACTACTGCAAGGAACATTTCTGCCGCACTGAGTCACCGGGAGGCCGCGAGTACATGATCGTGGATTGGGTAAACAGTCGGTCGATCAGCGTCGATGCCGCCCTGCGTCAATACCTTGTCCACACGCCGACCCGTAAGCCGGAAGCCGCCGATTCAGCTGAAACGGTCGTGGTCGAGATTGAAACCCGCGATAGGGGCGAACAGCGGCAGATGTTCGGACACGCTGCCCGCCGGTTCATCACCACCGAGCGCCGGCATATCGAGTACCGGGATCGGCCGCCGTCAGATATCACGGAAATCGTCACCGATGGGTGGTATCTCGACATTCCGGGTCAATTTCCAACACTGAGCCGTGTCGGCTCGGTCTTTGTCCTGGCCGCAAGCTCCGGCCGACCAGGCCAGCCGGCGATCCCGAAGGTGAAGGTTAGCCGTAGCGGCCCCGCACCCAAAGGCCTCGCGGTGTGGGAACAAAGCGGTGACAATCTCCTGGAAGTGACGGAGTTCTCGGAAGCAGCCCTCGACCCAAGACTCTTCAAGGTTCCCGCAGACTTTCATCGTCTGGTCCACCCTCTGCCTGGAGAGTCACTCTCCTGGATCGACCAGCTCATCTACTATTGGCAGGAAATTGAGGATTGGTTCGGCCATTTGTAGGAATTCGCTGGCACGCGGAGATCCAAGCGTAATCGCCAAAAAACAGCCGACCGACAAAATGTTTGGATAAAAGCTTCGCTTGGGGTAGAATCATTACCAAGGGCTCGGTTCGCCAGGCCAGCGTAAAGCGCATCCTCCGAAAGACACCCTTCAAAAGAACTTATTTGACGCGACGGGATCCGGTTTATGAATGTTCCGCCCGGATGTGCGATTCGCCTCAGTTGAGGAGTGCATCTCGTGAGGGATGCCGGATGTCAAATAGGCGCATGTTGATGCTGTTTGAGAGAAACGGGCGTGGCTGGTCGGGTCTGGCCGCCGTATTGCCGGGACAGCGTCATACCCGAGGTGATGGCTGACCAAGGGCAGCTGGCCGCGTTGCTTTTAAGAGCCTAGCCGGCGTGTTGTGAGGCGAGCCACACCTACTTCCCACCGCCAAAGGCGACGGGTATCCCGACCCTGTCGGTAGCTGACACCTTGAGACGGACGCGGGGAATGCTACCGCACCGGCGATTTGTCGCGGACGCGCAGCCGATGTCACACTGTCCAGATGAAGCCGCGGAATCTCTACATGCTCCTATTCTTGGTCGGAGTGATCATCCCGTATCTCGAGTTTGGACCGTGGGTCCAAGAACACGGTCTGAAGCTGGGACTGATGGTCGATCAGTTGTTCGCCAATCGGATCAGCGCGTTCTTCGGCGTGGATGTCATAGTATCTGCGTTAGTGGTGTTTGTGTTCACGGGCTTTGAACGCAAACGGTTGGGCAGGACGTGGTGGCTTCCGGTTGTGGCGGTGCTCCTGGCGGGTGTCTCGGCGGGACTGCCACTGCTGCTGTACCTTCGCGAAAAGAGTAATCCGAGCTAGCCGGAACGCTACCGATATTCACGTATAACGCTCGCAAGTCCTCCTGCTCGCCTCCTGCACTCAGCAAAATGACAGAGCCGGTGTCTGTCTTGAGCATCGACCTCTCAAGTTCGTCATGGCCGAGCGGGTGAATGGACCACGCCTTCCCCGGCCGTCATCGTTCCGCCAACTCTTGTAACCTGGATGCAGCGAAACTACGCAAAAAAGGCGAACTGCCGCCCATGGCGAACGTAAGCGTAGACTTGAAGGTGTAACGGTTGTGAGCTTAGAAACTGGCGGATTGCCAGCGAAGTATGACGCATCCCTCCTTGCCAAGACCGCTTCTGATCGGGTTGGCGCTGCTATTTGGTGCCGCCACCACCTTCTACAGCGGACTTTGGATGCTCTATGGCAGCCGTGCCGTCCCAGTGGAACTCGGCTGCGACAATAAGTATCTCCTAACCTCGCACTGCCAATTGGTCCTGAGCGTGTCGGCTGGCAGCCCCGCGGAACGGTCTGGCCTTAAGGCAGGAGATTGCATTGTTGCAATTAACGGCTCTCCACTGGAAAGGGAAGATTCTCTCACCCGGGTGTGGGCTCAGCACCAACCAGGCGATTCCGTTGAGTTGACCGTCCGGCGGGCTAATGTTCCAACTCCAGTCGCGCTTCGCGCCATATTTCGGGCAAGCTCTGCCTCATCGGCCGAAGCGGGTGTGGCGGAAGAGCTGGGTCAGAGCATCCTTCGGCTTTTTCCAGTTGCATTCCTCATCGTGGGCTTGGCGGTTCTCTTCTTCCGGTTGGAGGATCGAAACGCATGGCTCCTGGCTCTGATGTTTGCAGCGATCATCGCGATACCGGGTTTCGCCAGTTCGTTCCTCGGCGTGCCCCCATCTCTGCGGCCGATAGCCGTGGCATACCGCGCAATCTTTGACAACATCGTCGCGGCACTCTTCTATTTCTTTTTCGCAGTCTTCCCCGCGCGCTCCCTGTTGGATCGGCGCCTTCCTTGGTTGAAGTGGACGGCGCTTGGGCTCGGAGCAGTCTTGGCTTGGCCGGCGTTGCGATCAGGCACTACCAGCCAGGCCGCCTCTTTAGGATGGCTGTCCGCTGGTTTCGGCCAAGTGTTGGTCTTGATGTTCAACTACGGGCTCATCCTGCTAGGAATTTTCTCCTTGACCTGGAACGCGTGGAGTCTTACATCCGCCGAAGCCGTCCGCAAAATTCGAGTAATTCTATGGGGAACGCTAGTAGGAGTGGTGCCCCCTACTTTGGCGCTGGCCGCCCAGGATTTTTTCGGCTTTCACTTGTCTCTTGGGGTTGGCGCCACGATAGTCGTTGTGCTGTGGCTGTTCCCCTTGTCCTTTGCGTATGCGGTCGTCAAGCATCGCGTGCTCGAGATTCCGGTTCTGCTTCGCAGGAGCGCCCGTTACCTGCTGGTCCAACGTGGGTTCGCGGTGCTGCTCGTCATCCTGAGCGTTGGTGTGACGCTGGCTTTCGCTCTGCTCTTTGCTCGTTATCTGCAGCACTTTACGGAAGAAGCCGTGCCCGGTGGGATCGCCCTCGGCACCATGTTTGGAACCCTCTTGCTTTGGTCCGGAGCGCAGGTCCACAAGGACGTTGGTAAGCGGATCGACCGCGCCTTCTTCCGCAATGCTTACGACGCGCGCATCATCCTGGAAGATCTGCTGGAGAAAACCCGCACGGTCAGCGACCGCAACGAAATGGCGGCACTGCTCGAGCACCAGCTGACACAAGCTCTGCGGCCCAGCTCTTTGGTGGTCTACCTCGAGAGCACCGACGATCAACTCTTGGCGGTAGCCGGCGAGGTCCCTCCGAACGCCAGAACCATTTCCAACACTCAATCCGCATTCGCGAAGCTGGCGCGGCGAGGCAAGCCTTGGGAAGTCTCGGGTGAGAGCCTTGCCGATGTCCCCGCGCCGCTCAATTTCGCGCTCAAGCCGGATTGCTTAGTGCCGATTTTGGGGCGGGACAGCCGGCTGGCGGGACTAGTTGTACTCGGCTTGCGGCTGTCGGAAGAACCGTATTCCCGGGAAGACAAACAATTGCTGGCGTCTGTTGCCAGTCAGGCTGGCGTCGCGCTTGAAAGCATCCGTCTGGCCGAGAAGATCGCAGAGCGAATCGACGCAGAGAATCGCGCGAGACAGGAAATGGAGTTCGCCCGTCAGGTGCAGACTCGGCTTTTTCCCCAGAAACTACCCGCCATGCAGACTCTCGAATATACGGGCCGCTGTGTTCCTGCTCGCACAGTCGGCGGGGATTATTACGATTTCCTGGAACTGCGGCCCGGCCGCCTCGCCCTGGTGCTGGCCGACATTGCCGGCAAAGGAGTGCCGGGAGCCCTCTTAATGGCCAACCTACAGGCTAATCTGCGCAGCCAATATGCGGCCGCTGTCGATGACCTGTCCGGGCTGCTGGCTTCTGTGAACCGTTTGTTCTTCCAGACCACCGACACGTCTAGTTACGCCACGCTGTTCTTCGCCGATTACGACGACGCCACTCACAGGCTCCGTTACGCGAATTGCGGACATCTTCCCGCGCTCCTGCTGCGCTGCGGCGAAACTGCGCAAGCGGAATGGTTACCATCTACCTGCACGGTGTTGGGACTGTTTGAGCGATGGCAATGCCAGGTCGCCGAGATCACGATTGCTCCGGGCGACACGCTGGCGCTCTATACCGATGGTGTCACCGAGGCTGCCAACGGAGCGGACGAAGAATTTGGCGAGGCCAGATTGCTGGAAACTATAAGAAGGTATCGTCAGCTTCCGGTCGACCAGTTGATCGAAGCATTAGCCGGTGCCGTCCAGAAATTCAGCGACGGCCAACCGCAGGATGACATCACCCTAGTAATTGCCCACTGCCGAGCATAGCGGATGCACCGCTCGATTCAGGGCATTTATCGAACTGACGCCAGGTTGCAATTCCGTTGTAGTCTGTCGATCGTTTTATTCCGACCGCCGCCGATCACTCTTCGACTTAACTGACGATATTGTCTGTTAATGGTCGACAAAGCTCAACAAGGTCAGATAAGCGGTTAGGCGACTTAAAGCGTCCGGGTGGTTTGGTGGGAGCCTGCAAGGCAAGTCCTCTCAGTCTGAACGCCTGCTCTGATGGCCTTTCGCCTGTCGCCTCTCGGCTTCCTCGACTGAACGTCGCAGGTCATCTGGCAATGAGACAACATCGATTTCCACATTGAAGTGCCGGAGTGCAGCGCCCACGCAACTGTTGCTGCGGAATGTGGCCACCGCCTTCTCGTCAATTGCTCCACTTCAGTCCGCAAACTCAGGCGGTACGTGCCGTTCCCCGAAAACAGTTTTCCCGTTGTGCAGGCGAAAGGTCGGCAAGCTCGTGAAAGAGAAGCTCCGCCTCGCGGTTCATCAGAACCTCACCGTCTCCATATCAATACACAGGTGAACAATTATATTTGAATCGCCAAAACCTATGTATCTCCAACACCTCGAAATCTTCACTACAGCCAAGCTGCAGCGCTTCGAATCTCGGCATGCCGGGTCGACTGTGCCTTCGAAATCGGCGCCTCAGCCGATATGGACGAGGTCCGTAGCGCCGGTGCGCGTGTACGGCTTGCCGATATTAGCATGTTGGGTATTCGAGGCTGCACTAACGCTACCAGTTTCGTCGCCGGAGTTGAAGTCGTGGGCGCCTTCGAGCGTGATGGACTCGGGCGGATGCGCGCCGATAAAGAAAATGATGGTCGTTACTGATGCCGTGTTTTGATTGTCCTGATCGGTCCCCTGGAATGTGACACGTTTGAAGCTGGCGTAATTGGCTACGTGTTTGTTTTCCTGAGTAACCGAGCCCCCTTCAAACTGCCACCGACCGGCGGGGTCGTCGACGTTCGTGAGGGCTTTGCGAGCGAATTTTAGAAGTAGAGGCATGGAAACTTCCTTCCTGCGCGGAGGCTTTCGCCTTGGCGCTGACTGTTTGTGATTGGAATCAGGCGAACGTTACAGCCGAACGCTTGACGGTTCGCCCTCGAAGCCAGCGGCTCGGCTCCACAACTCCAATGGCTTTATGACGAGCCCGCCTGCTGCCTCGACAGCAGTTTCAATCCGCTCGCGAACCGGCGGGATTGGAACCAGAGCGCTCCTGCGCTGGCTCAAGATAACTGAGTTCGCGGCAGTGTCCCGGGAGTCTCGCCGGCAAGCGTTCGGCCAGTCGATCGCCCGGTTGCAACAGGCCACCAGCGCAGCCGCCGCGACTCTTATGAAGATCATGGTGGACCCTAGCGCACCAGCCTCAGTTCGCGTCAGAGCAGCCGATAGCATTTTCAAGCACTCCGCCAGAGCTGTCGAAATTGAGGACATCGAAGCCCGCGTTTCGGAACTGGAACGGGCCGCGGAAACTGCAAAGCAGCATACTCTGAGGTGAATACACGCAGCCAAGCCGCCCGATTGAAGCGTCTCGAATTTCGACTGGCGCCGGATTACCAACCACCAACGTTCGAGATTTGCGCCGTCGATTCCAAGGCGAGACCTTGTACAGAATGCGGTTGGGGCAGCCCGAGAATCAGTATTTCGCGCCTGACGGCAGACCCATAACGAGGGACGAAGCCAACCGTTTCTCTTCGGCTTGGGAAACGGCGGACCTGCCACGAGAGCTGCCCCGACGCCTCCTCCGGCTTGAGGACCGATTTGACATTGCAGCTCAGTTAGCTACCGATATTCACGAATAACGCCCCGGAACGCTTTGAGTTCTGGTCCTTGAGGTTTTTTTGCAGCGATTTTCCCTTGTATTGCTGTTTTCGAAGGCGGACCTCGCAGCGGGCCTCCTAAAGCATCTGACGGGCGCGGTCTCGGAGCGATAGAATCTTCTCAAAGCATCAAGGAGGCTCATTAATGCCACGGAAAGCTCAGATTGTCGGTTTGTTTTTAGCGAGCGTGATAGCAACCGGCTGTTTTGCGGGAGCGGCCGCTGCCGCCTCGGTGAACCCTAAAGCACCGCTCGATACCAAGGAGCCCACCAACGATGCGCCGAATCGATACATGACCGTTGAGCACTGGGCCAAGCTCCCCGATGGCCGAAACATGGGCTCGACCAGCGCCGTGGATATTGATAGGGACGGCGTATCAGTGTGGGTAGCCGAGCGCTGCGGCGCTAATAGCTGTCTGGACCCCCAGACCCGCGAGATCAAGAAGATGAACGTGATCTTCAAGTTTGACACCAACGGCAACGTGCTGAAAAGCTTTGGCAGCGGGATGTTCGTCGCTCCGCATGGCATTTATGTGGATAACGACGATAACGTCTGGGTCACGGACTACCAGGATAACGCGCCACCGCTGGCAGGCGGCCGCGGTGCGGGACGCGGCGCATTTCGACCGGGGAGCATGGATCCTCCTCCGGGAGCCACGATCGGTCACCAAGTGTTCAAATTTAGCCCCGATGGAAAGCTCCTGATGACGATCGGCAAACCCGGCGGCGCGGCTGAGCCCGAATGTTGCTATCAACCCAATGATGTCATCGTAGGCAAGAATGGCGACATTTTCATTGCGGAAGGTCACGGCGCTGGTAAGGACATTGTTTTCAAGTTCGACAAGAATGGTAAACAGATGAAGCATTGGGGCCATTACGGAACTGGTCCGGGCGAGTTCGACCAGCCTCACTCGCTCGCTTTCGATTCGAAAGGCCGACTGTACGTCGCCGATCGTAACAACAATCGCATTCAGATTTTCGATCAAGATGGAAATTACGTTTCGGAATTGCACCAGTGGAGCAGGCCGAGCGGAATCTTCATCGACAAACATGACAACCTTTACAGCGCTGACTCCGAATCGGAGTCCGTCTCCCAAAATCATAACGGCTGGCATCGCGGCCTCCGGATGGGCAGTCTGAAGGACGGCAAAATTGTAGCCTTCATCCCGGATCCGAATATGAAAACTCGGGCTGCCGACAGTTATACAGGCACGAGCGCGGCTGAGGGGCTGGCTGTCGATGCGAGGGGCAATATCTACGGCGCCGAAGTGGGTCCTCAAGACGTAAAGAAATATGTCAAAAAGTAACAGGAGCGGACTGAAGACTTGAAGCTTCGAGCATGGGCGTAAGTTTCGCAAGTGATGCGGCGCGACAGCGGTAGGTCCCACACTAAGTCCACGTACTGCGCGCGGCGCCACCGAAACGCAACGTGCGCAATCACGACAGAGGACCGGCACTAAAACCTTCCGTTCCGCCAGCGCGAAGGAGAATTCGTCATTTCAAATCAGCGCTGGCCTTTTCTCAAGTCAGTTCGTGCGGAGAATGCCATGAATCTCGGTGAATTCATTCGGTCATTTCTGATAGGAAGCCGTTTTTCGGAGCAGTTATCGATCCTGCTTGCCCGTGTCGCGCTTGGGGTCTTTTTCGCGATTTCGGGAGGGAAAAAGCTTTTCGTTGCCAGCCGCACTCGTCAGATGTATGAGACGCTAATTGCAGCGGTTGCTCAAAACATATGACCTTTCAAGCTGAACCTGGACAAGCAAAGTTCTGGTCGATCAAGACGCGATCCCTCACAGCCACCCCGTTCTCACCTTGCACGCTCGCCACCTCAAGGATGACTTGGCTTTGTTATCAACCTTCGTCCACGAAGAATATCACTGGTACGAAACGGCGCACCCGCACGACACAGCTGCCGCGATCGCGGAGTTGAAAACTGCGTATCCGCATGTTCCCGTGGGAGGGCAAGACGGTGCTTCCGACGAAGAAAGCTCCTACCTCCACATCATCGTCTGCTACGGCGAGTATCAGGAGATGAAGGCGCTGGTCGGCGCGGAACGAGCACTGAAGGTTATGCAGCTTTGGGCAACGGGCCACTATCGGTCTAGCAGACATCGGACCTGTTCTCGAACGACACCGTTTATTCCCGCCGCTCTGAACCTCTAAGTACTGGCCATTCTGCAAACGCCGGAAGTGATGGCGCCACTGATCGGCCCTTGGCTGTTGTGTCGCGTCCCGCCGACCGTCTCCGGCGTGGATCTGCTCTTGACAGACACAACCTGCGGATATAGTATGCGTCGGGAGGCGACTTATGTTAGTACGTCTGTTCACGGTGTTGACGATCGTCTCAGCGGGCGTGCAGGCACAATCTGCGAAACAGTTTCGAACACCCTGGGGCGAACCCGACTTGCAGGGCATCTGGAATGGCGAAACGCTGACGCCCTTACAACGGCCGGCGAGGTTTGCGAACAAGCCGGTGCTGACGCCTGAAGAAGCCGCCAAGGCCGAGGCTGAGGTCGATTCGCGCCCGGGCCGCGATAAGCGCGCTAAGGAAGGCACCGAGAAGGACGTCGCCGGGGCCTATAACCAGGCCTTTTTCGACAGATCTCCGCGATCCTTGCATCTCGTCGACCGGCGCACATCGCTCATCATCGATCCATCCAACGGTCTGCTCCCTCCTCTGACGCCGGAAGCGCAGAAGAGAAGGGCCGCCATACGCGAGTATGAGCAAGCGCTGCTTCAGGGGACCTCCGGTGGCAGGCCCGGACCGCCTTCTCCGCTGTATTTCGAACCGCCGCCCTTCTATAACGTTAACCGCCTCAATCGCGCCGACGGTCCGGAAGACCGTTCTCTGCAGGAGCGATGTTTGGCCTGGGAGTTGCCGCATCTGGACACGTTCTATCGCATTGTGCAGTCGCCGGGACAGGTCGGAATCGTAGTGGACGCGTTCCAAGGGCAGGGTTTCGTCCGTACAATTCCTGTCGACGGCAGCAAGCACCTGCCGGCGGGCATCCGGTCCTATAAGGGGGATGGGCGCGGGCATTGGGAGGGCGAAACGCTGGTGGTCGACATCACGAACTTCTCGCCCAAGTCGGACTATCTAGGCTCTAGTCAGAACCGGCATGTGGTTGAGCGTTTCAAACGCGTAAGCCAAAATCGGCTGGAGTACACTGTAACCGTCGAAGATCCGACCACGTGGACGCGTCCGTGGACCGCAATGGAGCCGTTGGAAAAGGAGTCCGACAAGGAAAACCAGATCTACGAGGCCGATTGTCATGAAGGAAATTACGGCATCATCGGTATGCTAGCGAACACGCGGGCAGCGGAAAAACTCTTCAAGGAAGAAAAGGGCCCCAATCCGCGAACCATGGATATTGCGACCGGCGGCGGAGTAGACCCGGCTGACCAAAAGTACAGCTTCGGGCGAGCGGGCAATGAATAACGGCTGCGCGCAAGCCTGAGAAATAACGCTAGAGAGCGTCGAGAGGGTGGATCCGATGCGTAGTCTTAAAAGAGAGACGCTGGTTGCGCTGGTGACAGCCGTCGTGATCAGCGGAATCTGGCTGGCGACAACGCGCCTGGTTCAAAAAGCGGGCCCGGTCGTGCTGGCTCAAAATTCGAGCTCCGCGATACCGCGAAGAGCGGACGGGAAACCCGATTTCAGCGGGATCTGGCAGGCGAACAATTCCGCCAATTGGGATCTGTTGACGCACGGCGCGCGCCCCATGGTGGGTCAACCGGGTGTGTATCCCGACGTTCCGGTCCTGGCTGCGCCGGTGGTCGCGTTGGGCGCAATTGGCTGGGTGCCTCCGGATCTGGGCGTTGTCGAAGGTGATGAGATCCCTTATCAGCCATGGGCAGCGAAAAGAAAGCAGGAGAACCTGGCCAATTGGCTGGATCGCGATCCGGAGATTGGCTGCTACAAGCCGGGCGTGCCGCGCGCCATGTATATGCCGTATCCGTTTCAGATCATTCAGGGAACGACGAATGTCCTCATGGTTTTCGAATACGCGGGCGCCGAACGAACGATTCATCTCGATCCAGTCGGTGCATACCCTGTTGATGCCTATATGGGACACTCGGTCGGGCACTGGGAAGGCGACACACTGGTTACTGATGTTTCCAACTTCACCTCCGACACATGGCTCGATCGGTCCGGCGACTTCCACAGCGACGCGCTTCATGTGGTGGAACGGTATACTGCTATCACGCGCGACGCGTTCCGCTACGAAGCCACCATCGAAGACAAGAACGTCTTCACACGGCCTTGGAAGATCAGCATGCCTATCTACCGCCGTCTGGAGCCGAATACGCAACTGATGGAATTCCAATGCCGGGAAATGGCGGAAGAAACGCTTCTCGGGCATCTGCGCAGGAACCAGCTCGTCAAGCAGTGGGAAGGAAGGACCATGCGGGTGGAAATCACCCGGAAAATGCCTCCAGGCAACGGAGTCTATGAGCGCCATTTCAGTGGCAATCCAACTTCGACAGAATTGGCTGAGCAGCCACCAACACGACAATAGGAAGCCTTCGCATTGACGGGCCGCTGGCCGCCATATAATCCCTCAATCTGACAGGACCGGCACTGCACGTGGTGGCTTCCTGAAAAAACTAATCGATCGGGAGGCGACCGGAGGATCTGCTGGAGATCATCATGCGCCGCTACGAGCGCGCCAGTACGCTGTTGACGACCACCAGACCCGTAGATGACTGGGGCAAGCTGCTCGGCGGCGTCGACGCCGTCAGCGCCATGCTGGATCGCTTACTCCACCACGGGCACGTGCTCAAGTGCGGCCCCAAAAGGCGGATGCCGCGTAGTCGCGAGCAGAGCCGGTTACTCCCGAACCCTCAGCCCGATGCGGTCGGCCAGGAAACTGATCGAATCGGTCTCTTCGTCGATCCTTTTGCTTACCGAGCCTACTGCACTATGACCACCCTTCGCATCGTAGCGCAGGATGACGGGGTTGCCGGAGGCGTTCGCCGCTTGCATGAGCGCCGTCATCTTGCGGGCATGTGCCGGGGCGACGCGGGTATCCCCGTCGCCAGTCGCAAACAGGACGGGTGGATATTTCACGCCACTGCGGACATTGTGATATGGGGAGTACTTGTATAGGTATTTGAACTGCTTGGGATCGTCAGCTGAGCCATACTCCGCTGCCCACCACGAGCCCACCAGCAGTTTATGAAAGCGAAGCATGTCGAGCAGCGGCGCTTCGCAATCGATGGCGCCGAACAGGTCAGGGCGCTGAGTCATCATGGCGCCCATCAGGAGGCCGCCGTTCGAACCGCCCATGATGGCCAGTTTCGCCTGCGAAGTGTAGTGGTTCTTAATCAGCCACTCCGCCGCCGCGATGAAATCGTCGAATACATTCTGCTTTTTCTCGAACATGCCAGCGTGATGCCAGTTCTCGCCAAATTCACCCCCGCCGCGCAGATTGGGCAGGGCAAATACACCCCCGTTCTGAACCCAGAACGCGGCGCGCGGCATGAACGCGGGAGTTTGGGAAATGTTAAATCCGCCATAGGCGGTCATCAGAGCGGGTGTGTTGCCATTGGGCCTAAGTCCTTTGCGGTAAACAAGGAACATGGGCACTCTGGTGCCGTCCTTTGAGGAGTACCAAACCTGCTTCACCTCGAAATCATCCGGCCGCACGGGAACCTTGGGGCGGAACCACAAGTCCATCGCGCCAGTGGACACCTGGTACCGATAGGTGGCCGACGGCTCGACGAATGAAGTGAATGACAGGAAGGCCTCACCTCCCGACCAGCGCCCCTTGGGAGCGCCGCTTGATCCAATCCCCGGCAACCTGGCGTCGCCGAGGGGTTTCCCGTCGATATCGAATTGTTTGATGTGCGTCGAGACATTATCCAGGTAAGCCACAAATACCCGCCCGGCCGCAGCGGACATAGTCTCGATTGCCTGAGGCGCTTCGGGCACGATTTCTTTCCACTGGTCCTGCGCAGGATGTTCAAGATCAACTCGCAGAATATGGCGGTTGAGCGCTTTCCAATTAGTGTTCAACAGCAATGTATTGCCCGCAAATTCTGGGTCGAACTGCGCGTTGTCCTTGACGATGGTACGGAACGTTCCTCCGGCCTGAAGGTCTTTCACATACAGTTCGGTTCTGACCACGGGCACGCCATCGAAAACAGCCACGAGCAACCACCGACCGTCTTCGGAAAGCCTCTCACCAATCCTATGGTTAGGCCCGTAGCCGCTGCCGAACAATTCACGATCCACCCCCTCGGTTCCCATGGCATGGTAGTAGACACGTGATCCCTGGCCATTGGTGAACCGCGCATAGTAGAAACCACTGTTGTTCGGCATGATGTCGAAGCCCATGTAGCGGCCGCGCGGCAATGCATCAGGCAGCGGTCGGCGCGCGGTGACATCGAACAAACGGATCTCGGTTTCATCCTCTCCGCCGCGTCGGATCGCGTAGGCCATCAGGCGGCAGTCACGCGACACGGCCTGGTATTGCACCGACGTGCTGGCATCGCTGCTCACCATCGCCGGATCAATGAGAATCTCGTCCTTGCCTCCGTCACCCGGCCGCATATAAAGGGAGAAGCGATCCTCGCGTGCGGTGCGACGACCGAAGAAATAGCGGCCGCCGCACGCGATGGGCGTGGTCATGGCGTCGATCTTGATGAGGGCCGCGAGGCCGGCGCGGATTTGCTCGCGTCCGGGGATTGCATCCAGGTAACCGCGGGCGTAGTTGTTCTGCACCTCGATCCACGCGCGCGTTGCGTGGCTGTCCTGGTCTTCCAGCCATCGGTATAGATCAGTGACCGTTACACCATGGAGGGTCTCCGTCACCGGTTCGATTTTCGTCGGCGGCGGGGCGCCGATAGTAGCCGCGAACATCAGCGCGGCACCGCTAAACATGATCGGAACGGGATGAGTCTTCATCGACTGGAACCTCCACGGGACTATCAAGAATTACGGCTCATCAAATGCGACGTTTTCATCGCGAATCACCCCTCCTTACTATCCTTACTCAAAATTGCCTGTTCTTTGACCCGAGGGGTACCCCCAAAAGTCCCCCTAGTTTTTCGACGCGAACCATTACGTAAGGAAGCTGGCGAGGCAAACAGCGATAACGAATCAAGGTGTCCTCGGCTCGCGCCATTCCGCCGAAGAGAACACTCGATCGACGCCAGCAGTTTGTCTTTGACTGCGCTATCCGGCCAGCTACGAACCACTTCAAGCCGGTAACGGTCAAACGCCAAGGCTGAATCAAACATCTGGCACACCTCCGACAAATATAGTGCATCCTGGACGGCAAACATTGCGGCGGAGATGGGCCGGCCCGGTACTAGTCATCACCTGGGGCCGCGTGCGGCAAACGGCGCCCGCCAGCCGGGTGGTGACGAAGGTGAGGTTCGGATCAAGACCGATCACGAAGGGAACGGCGACTCTGCGTCTTGGAATGGCCAAGGACGGGGTGCTCACCCAATTCGGACCTGAACGAGCACGGGGGCGGTAGTTTCGGGGTCTCAAGAAGAGCCCTCACGCCGGGTGGAAACTTCGATTCCTTGGAGTGCTTCGGTTTGCGGACACTAAATTATGCTTCGTGCCGAAATTCTGGGTCTCCGAGGCAGAATATCGAATCGTTTTGCAGAGGCACCAGGGTGCGCTATTGCTTAGCCGGCGCCTTCCGTCGGCACGATTATCGATCAGCTCATCTTCTATTGGCAGGCAATTGAGCATTGGTTCGGCCATTTTGTAGGAATTCGGCCTGCACAGGGAGGCTTAAACTCGGCATCTGCGTGCTTCTAGATGCGACGACTCTCCGAGAAATTGAGCCGCTGGGCTGATCGCCTGCACGACGACGAGGCACAAAACAAGTGAGCATCTGCGGGCTGGTTTTAGACGGCTGCTGCCATACATCGCGGACCAGGTGAATGCGGTCCGGGACTAGCGAAGACTGATGTCCGTCAAGCAGAGCCGAACGGCGGCTCGGTCAGCCGCCCGGCGTTTCATTCGAAGCCTACCGATTTTACCTAATAACACTCGACGAAAGAAGACGCGTCAAAGGACTTTAAAATAGCCACATGCTCGTTTATGATCCGTTCGTCCGCGGCCCCTTTCCCGTGGGCGTGCGGACCATCCGGTCTCGCGATACTGCACGGAACGCTCGTATTGCCACACGCAGTGGCGCGGGATCGGTTACGGGCCCCGGAATGCCCTGGGTGAGCTGAGTGAGCGAGAGAAGATCCGGCGCGTCGAGTTTCTGTAGTTTCGCACAACGCCGGCATGCGATATAAAGGAAACACACATGACCGCCCAAGAAGCTCGCACCCACATTCGATATTCCGGCTGGGCCTCGCGCAAGGTACTGGAGGCCGCGCTCGCGCTGCCGCACGAGGACCGGGCCAAGCCGATGAGCGTCTCCCATGAAAGCATCGCGAAAACGCTCAGTCACATCTATTTCGCCGACGCCATCTGGTATTCGCGCATCGCCGACCCCAGCTATCCCGTGCCATCCCACGATGCGCTCCCGTCCCTCGATTTCGTCGTTGAAGAATGGCCTCGCCTGCAGGCCAAGTGGGAAGCCTGGGCCGGTGCGGCCACCGATGCCGACGTTGCCCGGCATGTGCCCTTCAAATCACGCTTTGTCGGTAACGCCGGCCTTCCCGCCTGGCAGATCGTGATGCATGTCGTGAACCATGGCACGCTGCACCGCGGCCAAATCGTCGGCATGCTCCGCCAGCTCGGCGTGAAGCCGCCCGCGACGGATATCTTGTTTTACTACTACGAACAAACCACGGCTGCTACACTTGATTCGCCGCCCGCCTGACGTTCGCTAGCGCGGAGCTTGGCCCAAGCGGATCAGACGGCGGTCATCTGCATGGAGAGTAACCGACCCACCGATGCTGGCTAGAGACCCACATTGAGCTTGGGTGTGTTTGATTCAGCGCGACCACAATTCTGTCGCTGCCGATATTCCCTCATAACACAGCAGTTCCCATAGCGGGACCGACTTCCGGTTAAGGGGACAACTCTCTCGGAGTCCGACGACTCCCCACGGATAGGCGTCCGTCGTCGATCCCGTGCAATGCGCCGGCCGCGGCAACACGGCCCACCCGAAGGCCTTAATTCGAAGATGGTTTCTCGATCTTGTCGATGACCATCACTTCGACCCGCCTTCGTTTTTTGCATGCGCAATCCCAGTTGTTGCTCCATCGCGCTGAACAGGTCGGGTGGCGCTTCGGGATCGGACGAAGCTGGTTGCGCCTGAGGCGGAGGAGCCGCGCCGCCGAAAGGCCGCATTCCAGGATCGGGCGTGAACTTGACCATGAACGTATATGGTATCGCCGAGGCCCGTCTGATCGATTACCGGCAAATCCATGAACTGAGCCTGCATTACATTCGCAAATTCCCCAAGTGTGGCGTTGCGTGCGTTGAATCCATTCTGTGGTTGTCCGCCAGACCCGGGGACCGGAATAGTGGCGTTTTCTTCCTTCTTGATCTTCACGCCACTCTTCACCACGGTAATTGCGTATGCAGACAACTCTTTCCCGTCCTTGTGGGACGCGAGGGAGAAGCGTTCTGCGAACAACTTCTGGAGCATTACCTTCATCTGATTGTGACGCTCGGCATCCCGGGTTTATCCGGTTTAGCCGCGATATCGAACTTATCGGAATCGGCCCATGCGGGCGCGCCGACGACCTGCTTCGGATGCATGTCATAAGCGAACTTGATCAGGTCGTTGAGGGTAGTGTTCAGAGTGTGGAATATGCCGCTTGGATTTACAGTGATCCCCTAGCCAGGACGGTTCGGATCCGAAGGCTTGACGGTAGCCACCTCGAACTCAGGTTGGGCGTTCGCATCCATCATCTTCGGAGGCGGCGGAGGTTCAGGAATCGTCCATGCTGTTTCAGGAGTAGCGCGTGTGAGATTGAGCGGTGACGGCATTCCCTGCTGAGTCCATGTGCCATTGATTGTCTTGCCATCAGGGCTCATTCTGCCTTCATAGACACCAGTATTCAGTCGGCCAATGGTGATCTTCAACGTGTTGCCGTTTGTAGCGATGGTTGTCGCAGGAATTGCCGGCCTTCGTTGATCGATAAGGTAGAAGTCGGCAGCGAGTCTATCCTCCGCTGTCGTCGAGATCTTCAGGACGATGCGAAATTCTCCGTTCGGGGCCTGTGGTACTTTTAAGGCACCTTGCCATGTACCTGGAAACAATTGGGCGAATAACGCATTTCCCGAACAGATGCAAAGCGCAAGAACCCATAACACCTTCTTCATCGGCAAACCTCCTGAATTTCTGCAAGGGTTGATCCTACGGATCCCGAACCGTCGCGACGTTCCCGCCGGAACCAGCAGGCCACGTAACCGCCCTCGCATTAAGGAGCGTAACAGCCCATTCGCACATGGCCGACGTTTTCTCAATCGACTTGCGCTTCACTTTACTCCCGTGGCAGTTGCATGTCGAACTGCGCAGGCAGGTCGCCCGCGCTCAATATCTCGGTAGCCTTGGAGATGTACATCATTCGCAAGACCGAGCACCCACAGACGAGCACCCAGAGACGCAGCTTTGGAACCGATCTGAACGACACTCGCGCCCGGGTCGCCGAAGGGTCGGTGAATCGGGAACGGATCACGAGTAAGCCGCAAGTTGAACAATATGGCGTCTCTTCCCGAGAAGCGCATAATCGCCTGAACGGATACCCCAAAGGCGGGGCGCCCCAGGTACCAGACCGCTACCGATATGTTGGGTTAACACGCCGATCGCGCCAGAGTTGCGCGCTTTGGTATCCTCGTTCTGCTGAAGCACACCGTCATTCAAGTCTCGGGAATTCGCAAGACGTACGGTAAAGTGGTCGCCGTCGACGAGGTATCGTTCAACGTCGCCGAGGGTGAAATATTTGGATTGATCGGTCCCAACGGCGCCGGCAAGACGACCACAATGGAATGCGTCGAAGGACTCCGCACGCCGGATCGGGGTGCCATCTCGATCCTAGGGATCGATCCCTTTCGCGATATTTATGCGCTGCAGAGTCGTATTGGAGTGCAACTCCAGCAGGCGCAACTCCAGAAGAGGATCAAGGTATGGGAGGCGCTTGACCTCTGGGCCTCCCTCTACCCCATGGCAGTCGACGGCAATCGCCTGCTGGAACAACTCGGTCTTGCCGACAAGCGGAACGCCTGGTTCATGACGCTCTCGGGAGGCCAGAAGCAGCGGCTGTTCATCGCCTTGGCGCTGATCAACGATCCGGAGGTCGTGTTTCTCGATGAACTCACCACGGGGCTCGACCCTCAGGCCCGGCGGGCCATTTGGGATCTGGTGCGTGATATCCGCAAACGTGGCAAGACCGTCTTCATGACCACTCATCTGATGGAGGAGGCTGAGCGTCTCTGCGATCGCGTCGCGATTATCGAGCACGGCCGCTTGATCGACGTTGGCAGCCCGCAGGAACTCGTCAGCCGACACTGCCCGGAGCGAACGGTTGTGCTTGCCACGGACGACCAATTTGCTGAAGAGCATCTGCGAGCCGTCCCGTGTTTCGAAATGATCACGTCACTGGATTCGCAGTTCACAATTCGGGGCCGGGGGGAGGAATTTGTCACCGAGGTGATCCACTGCCTCTCCGAGAATCGGATCCGTATCATGGACTTCCGGACGGTCCTCCCCAACTTGGAAGATGTCTTTCTGAAACTGACGGGCCACTCGATTCGCGACTAGGAAGGGGCAAAAGATGTTGCGTGGACTCTGGAAGCTGACCTGGCTGGAGATTAAGATTTTCCTCCGCGAACCGATGGGCGCGTTCGGATCGATCATCTTGCCGGTCCTGCTGTTCGTGGTTTTGGGCCGAATTGGCGGTGGACGAATTACATCGATTACAGCTGCGGGTTTCGTGCGCACGGGGTTGCCGGTCTTTGTATCGATCCTGATTGCCCTCAGCGCAGTCACGTCATTGGTCACCATCATATCGATCTACCGCGAGGGCGGAATCCTCAAAAGGCTCCGAGCCACGCCTGTGCGACCGCAGACCATCCTCATTGCACACGTAATCGTGAAACTGTTGCTCAGCGTGGCTACCCTGGCCCTGATGATGCTCGCGGGTAAACGGTATTACCCCGTTGACGTCCGTATTCCCGTCCTCGGCTTTACGCTGGCACTACTGATCAGCACATGGAGCATTCTGTCGATCGGTTTCGTCATCGCGAGCATCGTGCCCACGGCGCGGTTTGCACAGCCGATCGGGACAGCAATTCTGTATCCGATGATTGGCGTTTGTGGCCTGTTCGTCCCAGTCCAATCCTTGCCACCCACGCTGCAAGCCGTGGCGCGAGTAACGCCACTGACCTACGCTGTGTCCTTGCTCCAAGGTATCTGGAAGGGTGAAGCCTGGTCCGCCCACTGGAACGACGTGGCGGCACTCGTAGCCGTCTTTGTCATTTGCACTGCGCTGTCCGCGAAAGTGTTTCGCTGGGAATGACTCATCCTGACGATAGCCGACGATAACACGAGTTAGCGCCGCTTTCGATCGGCGCCCAAATAAGGCACGGGGAGGCAAGGGTGTTCCACGTTGCCCGTGTTCCAGCTGCCCACCTTCAGTGGCTCAGGGGATCGAGGCGTAAGTTTTCGTCGGGCCATGCAGCCTCTCATGCCGCTGGAGAATTTAAGCAAAATCAAGGAACTCACGAAGAAAACGAAGATCATCCTGGTTGGGCACAACACACTTCGAAGCGCGCATTACCCCGTTGGGAATCAGATTTAGGCGTGTTAGGCTCGAGAGGAATCGCTTTCGATCAGAATCCAGCCCGGCTGGAAGCAGCTTTGAGAAGAAACTCCAGCGTTTCTCAAAGACGTCTTTTAGGTGTACCAAAGTCACGTAACAGTAAGGCTCTACAAACGGTTTCAGGATCGGGTTCCAGCGTTGCGGCGCGCCGCCCGATGTCCGGGATACCTTTGCGCCACCAGTGCTCGCCATACTCTTGACGGAGTGTCTCTTGGATGTATTGGTGGAGGAGCTTCTCTGGCGCGTAGAGCCATGCGTAGATATCGCCGAGGTACACTTCTGGCTTTCGTCAATTGTTGTAAATCCAGGCATCAGAAGAAATGTACATACGGGTAACGATCTCGAAATGGCGCGCCGACCCTCCGATTCTGCAATGCTTCTCTCGTTCACACTCGACCTCTTCAGCCGCTTTCGATTTCTTATCGATCGTGAACAAGATGTCGGACAACGCAATTCTCCGTTCACCTACTTGGTTATAAAGATACGCCATCGCCGTCTCCACGCTGACCCCCATTCGGTCAGCGATCTTGGCGGACGAGAAGCCTTGGTTCAACCAGGAGGCGTCTCCGTTTTTCCGGGCCACTGACGTAACTTCCGATAAGACCTAATATCGTTTCACGATGCGGACGCCTGTTTGGCGAAACGTGCGGCGATATCAATAGGCCCGCGGAAGTTAGGCTCCCGATTTATTCTACGGGCCTTGTCCCTGTAAGACCTGTCGCGTCTAAGACCTCCCGTACTTTCCGCGCGAGAGTATCTGGAGTAAACGGCTTTCGGATGTACCCGACTTTCGGATCGTGTCCTCCTTCCATGCTTCCCGAATAACCGGACATGAATAGAATTGGCGATGGTCGAATCACTTTCAAGCGATTCGCCAGTTCCGGCCCATGCAACCCAGACATGATCACATCCGTTAACACCAGATCGAGTGGTCCCTTATGAGTCGCGGCTAGACGTAGCGCTTCCTCGCCGTGGGAAGCTTCCAAGGTCTGGTACCCAAACTCCTTGAGAATCGCGCAAGTCAATTTCCGCACATGAGGTTGATCTTCCACTACGAGCACCGTCTCAGTCCCACGAAGCTGTACCATAGCAGGTTCGGGGATATCGCTTCCCTCAAACGCCCTAACCTCCAGCCGCGGTAGGTAGATCTGAAACGTGGCCCCTCCTCCCGGCTTGCTCTTCACGTCTATCCAGCCGCCACAGTGCGAAACAATGCCATAGACGGTGGCGAGCCCAAGTCCAGTTCCTTTCCCCACCTGCTTGGTCGTAAAGAACGGCTCGAAGAGGTGCTGTTGGGTCTTTGCATCCATGCCGACGCCCGTATCGATAACTGTCAAACGCACGTACGGACCGGGCAGCGACCCCGGATGGCTCCGCGCAAGGCTGTCGTCCACCTCCATACTTCGAGTTTCAAATGTAAGGATTCCCCCTGTCGGCATCGCGTCCCGGGCGTTGGCCGCCAGATTCAAAAGGATCTGAGTGAGTTCCGTGCGATCCGCTTTGACTTGCCCCGACTCCGGATCGAACGCAATCACCAGCTCGATGTCTTCCCCAATCATGGGCCGCAACATCTTCGCCACATCCTCAATCACACTTTGGAGACTCAAAACCTCCATCGTCCGAATTTGAGTGCGGCTAAAGGCCAACATCTGACTGGTCAATTCCTGCGCTCTCTGCCCGGCACTGCGGATTTCATTAAGTTCCGCATAAATTTGGTCGTTTGCACTTGATTTCCGCAGAAGCAGATCGGTGTAGCCATTGATTACTGTCAGCAAATTGTTGAAATCGTGGGCGATCCCTCCGGCTAACCGCCCCACGGCCTCCATCTTTTGTGATTGGCGGAGCTGTTCTTCCATCTCCCGGTGGCCAGTGACATCCTCAGCAATTCCCGCCACGCGGTACGGCCTGCCACCCCCGTCGGGTATGGGAAAAGAGCGACCCTGAATCCATTTCACCGAACCGTCGGGGTGGACGATGCGATAAGACGCTTCGACTGGTTCCGATCTCGCCTTAGAGAGTACCGCCATCAGACCATCGCGGTCCTCCGCGTGCACACTTTGGACCAGACAGTCAGGGTTTTGATAAAGGGCCGTGGAACTGTAGCCCCATACCTTTTCAAACGCCGGGCTGACGTAAAGCAGCCGTTGTGTGCCGAGGTCGAACATCCAAAAGACCTGATCGATATTTTCCGCCAGTTGCCGGAACCGTTCTTCGCTCTGCAGATCCGTGATGTCAACGTCGGAGCCTATATACCCAGCGAATACACCTCCGGGCGCGAAGCGCGGGATCCCACTGCACAGAATCAACCGGTACTCTCCATCCCAACGGCGCAGCCGGCACTCCAACTGGAAGTTCCGGCGGGCGTCGAACGCCGCGCTGAATACTTCATAGCAGCGCTGGAGGTCATCGGGATGGACGCCGGCGGCCCAGCCATTTCCCAGTTCCTGCTCCCTTGTGCGGCCGGTAAAGTCCAGCCAAGTCTTATTGACAAACGTGAAGAGCTTGTCCGGACCTGTGATCCAGATCATTACCGGCGCTGTGTCGGCCATCTTCCGGAAGCGTTCTTCGCTTTCCCGCAGCTCGGCCTCGGCACGCTTGCGCTCGGTGATGTCGTGAAACGATCCAACCAGATGCGTACAAGTCGCTTGGTTGTCAAATACCGGTACAACGCTGACTTCGCCGGTCAACCGCCCGGTAGGGTAATCACTGGTCTCTTCCCAGGACACGATGGTGTTTTCTTCTATCGCCTGTCGGTACTTCCCCAATACCGTCGTCAGGGACGGTTCTGGGACAACCTCATTGACTGTCCTGCCAACCACGGCTTCTCGGCTCAGTCCGGTGACCTTCAAAAAAGCAGCGTTTACTGAAATGAAGCGAAATTGACCTTCGGATTCGACAGCCAGGTGGAAAATAACATCTCCGACGGTGTTGTAAATTGAGGCTAGTTGTTGTTCGTTTTGACGTAGCGCCTCAGCTGTCTTTCTTAATTCGAAGTTCACAGAAGACAACTGGCTGATGCTGACATAGAGGTCGGACACATTGCTCTGGGCGTCGCGGGCGATCCGGCTCCCGACAAGTGAGAACGCCACCAGTATCAGCTCAATAAGAAAAATAGACTCGTAGTTTGTGGGAGTGCGCACTGGCGGGATGGCTCCGAACAGGCCATGTTTTTCAGCAATGCCCAGGGCGGCTACAGTCAACATCACGATACCCGCGGTTGTCACGTACGAGGAGCGGTCGAGTAACATCACGGAAAGCAGGAGAACCCCGGGGAACATGAGCATCGCATGACTGCGGAATCCATCACTCGCTCGGACCACCCGCAGAACCGCGCACAGCAGCAGTGCCAGGATGACGATCCGGCCCGCCGATGTCGGCTTTCCCGCATGATTCAAGACAGCGGCGGCACATAAGCCGCCCAACGCCGCACTGACTAGTGGTATCGGTATCGGCTCTCGAGAAATGACATCCCAAGCCACGGCGATCCCGATCGCAATAGCGAAGAGCAAACAAGCGAATTGGAGAGTCTGGGCATTGCGATCGCGGCCCGGATCGCCAGTTCGCTTGGGATAGAACCGGGAGAATGATTTGCCATCCGACATAGTTCGTAGCCCCCAGCGCTACATCGAAGCAGCCCCCCTTTAATCAGAGGTCGTTCGGCTCGATTTTTAGAGAATGCACTCCGTTAGGCGATTATACCTTTCCGTTTGAATATACCTGCTTGAGCCGTCAGGCCGCCGATTGCAGCTCGAGGGGGATTGTGGCAGAAAAGTGGCAGCACTGTATCGGAAGCGAGCCGGCGGGAGGACTGCGGGAGCAAGTCGAAGCTTCATCGGTCTCCCCTGAAAAGAAGTCCTACTAACGGCCCCGATAACGATTCGCATCGTCCCCCCTCCTGAAATCCCCGGCGGTTCGGCCTCGCCACCAGTTTAACCACCCGATGTCAGACACCTCGCGCACGCATCCGCGTGCCGTATTACGAGCCGATGGGGTGATGTGAGCGAGTCGTGACCGCACCAGGAAAGCGAATCACTCTTCGACTTGGCTAGAAGAGACGATATTGTCAGTTAACGCCGTCGTTGGCCAACCTGCCCCTTGCGGATCATAGGGCTTCCGCCGCCAGCGGCAGCGTCGTTCCGCACCCGAGCGTGCGCCCCTTCGGCCTTGGCCAAGTCCCGCGCCCCACCCCCACGCACCATTGGCGGCGAGAAACCTTACATTCTTGACATCAAGCTCGCCCGAAACCCCGGTCACGAGAATTCGTTTGCCCGTAACTTGCTGCCGGCGGCTGGGTTCAGTACGGCCGCGGCACGATGTAAATGTTTTCGGTTGCGTCGAGGGCGAAACACGTTACACCTGCCGGGTGCTGCCACTGGGGAGGGAGATCGGCTGGACTCGGCCGTGTGAAGGTAGCGCACAGCCGGTAGGCGGTTCCCCGCATTGGAGCGTATTCATAAGGCCGGCCGCCGACCGGGTCAACGATTCGTGCGTCCCCTCCCACGACCATTCTCTGAAGATCCTGAATCGTGCCGGGAAGCGTGAAATCCCGCTGCCCCCGATTGAGCCAACTGCGGTGCAGCGTCTGCGCCAGAGAGGAAAGGTCATACAGCCGGCGGGCGTCTTGCGACACGGACCTCTGCACGGCTGGGGACCCGATCTGCAAGAACCCCACGACCATCCCGAAACCCACCACGGTCAGAGCGGCAATGGCAAATGCGCGGTTGCGAGCTGGAGAAAGGCGGTCACGCCGCAACGAGTCGAGATAATATGCAAACACGCCGCCGGCGATGACCAGCACAGTCAAGACCTTAAGAACGAATCGCATATCCAGGTCGCCGCGCAGGAAATACGCGAGAAAGGTCACAAAATCGCCGATCATAGTGCTGGCAGTGATCACCAGCGCCAGATAGGTGAGCCATTTCCGCACCGGGCTTTCGAGGTGCTCGGGCTGGCGGTCGGCGCTGCGGACGATTCCCCAAGTCACCAGCAGATACAAGGGAAACCCGACCATGATGCTGGCCAACTGATTGGATATGCTCCGCAACCCGATGTCGTTCGGGTAATCCAGCACAGGATTGGGGAAGGTCCGATCGATGGCAGTGAACAAGAGCGCGCCCAATTGGATCGTCCAAATACCCAGTGTCATGAAAGCGAGTAGATAAAGGAACGCATCCTTGGCGGACTCGATGCGGCCACCGCCGCTCGGCACCGCTTTTCCGGTGCGCGCCTCGTACCAGACGCTGAAGGCCTGATAAATGCGCTTCTCCGTCCAGCCGTTCTGGCGCAGAAGAGCAACCAGAAACTCGTCGGAAGCTCCCTGAGCCTTCAACACCTCGATGACCTCGACCAAAGGCTGATTCTCCGCAGACATGCCCCGCAGCAGTATAGCAGCTTGCGCACTTCCGGAATTCAGGGGTAGCCGTAGTTGAGGGCTCAGTAATAACCGGTCCCAGCGCCGTTCTGTTTTGTTTACATTACATATGCGGCCTCACGTGATTGCTTAATGCTCCCGTGTGTCGCAGTTCGGCGATAGGGACACACTCGTCAACCGAGCCGCCAATTACACCGGGATGGGCCTTTTCCGGCGGCTTCTTTTCGCCGGCATCGGACTCGTTGCGGGCTTCACGGGTGCCTTGGCTGGGTTGCACGCTCATCGGTGCAATTTTGGGACCTCGCATTGCTGATAATCTTACTCGTACTTTTCGCGTATCAGGGCCGGCTCAGCGGATTCAGTCTCGCCCACACCGAAGGTCCCTGGCCCTTCTCTGTCATAGTCTCTACTGTTTCGTTCCTTGTATATACGGCTTTGCTTCGGAGGCGCTAAGGCCAAACTTGAGAGCGACTGGAACCGCCAGCGCAAAGAGGCCGCGCCTGAATTCTGCCAAGTGCGCTGTCTAAACGGTGCTATATAATTTCCGCATGTGCGTCCTGCGAACCGTGCGCCTTGCCCTCGCCATGGCCACGCTACTAGCGTCGGGACAGGAGAGCATCTCGTTTCCTGCCGAAGATGGTGGGCGAGTTTGCGCCGATCTCTATGGCCAAGGCGCCAGTGCGGTTGTGCTCGCTCACGGCGGCAGATTCAACAAGGAGAGCTGGCGGGTCCAGGCTAACGCTCTGGTCTCCGAAGGGCTTCGCGTTCTGGCTATCGATTTCCGTGGATTCGGCTGTTCGACAGGACCCGGCCAGGCTGATTTCGATAACGCACCCTTTGAAAATGACGTGCTCGCTGCAGTTCGCTACTTGAAAGCGCATGGTGCCAAAGTAGTGTCGGTTGTTGGAGGCAGCTTTGGCGGCGGGGCGGCTGGCGATGCGTCGATCAGGTCGGCACCAGGGGAAATTGATCGCGTAGTATTTCTCGGCGCCGCGCCGAACCTCTCTGCCGAAAAGCTGAAATCGCGGGCCTTATTCCTCGTTGCACGCGATGACGCCAACGATGCTGGCTTGCGGCTTCCCGGCATTCGTGCTCAGTACGAAAAGACTCCAGAACCGAAAGAACTGATCGTTCTGGATGGTTCCGCGCACGCTCAGTTTCTTTTCCAAACGGACCAGAGTGCTCGTGTCCTACACGAAATCACGCGATTCCTTTCAATGCCGTAGTGTTGGGTGAGCAGTCACCCGGGCGTGTCGTCACCGACCCACCGATGTTGCTAGAGGCCGCACATCGCGCTTGGGAGACCGCAACTCTGTCGCTACCGATATTCGCTCTCCGCGGCGCCCAGCGAACTTGCGGCGTTGCCCGCGATAGGATAGATTCGCGCTATATGCGCCGGCAAGATAAAGCGGTATTTCTCGAGGCGGCGCGCCATTTTCATTCCTGGATCCTCGTGCGCCGCACCAACCCCGCGTCGTTGCCTTACATCGGCCTGCCGGGATAGTCGCCCAAGCGCATCGACTGCAAAGCCAAAACCGCGGACCTCGACGTTCCACCTTGGAAACTGGCGGGCTTGGTGATCGATCCCAACCTCCACTCCAACGCGTTCAAACCGGGCAAAGTCCCAAAGGCGCTCGAAGCCTGGAGGGCAATGGCGCGGCTGCTCGGATCGGTCTATCGCGTGGATACGAACCGGCAGTCGCGCCACTACGGCTGCCTTCAGTTGCAGGGCAGTTATGTCCACGCCGATTACGATCTGTACGACATCATCGACGTGGACGCGCCTACACGCAACCTCGCGGCCGTCGAAACATTGCTGGGCCAACCCCACCGCCGAGGAGCGCATCTACTGGCTGTACGGGAGTTCATCAATTCCAGGATCGGCGTGCCCATGGTGCAGCACGGAGCCGAGGCGCAGTACGCCGATCACTCCCAACAGGCGATCGACGTCTTCGGCCCGCGCGCCGAAGACGTTACCGTTCTCAACGAATTAAGTGTGCGCGCCTGGTACGACACCGTCTTCGGCGGGCGCAAGACGCTGGGTTAAGACGCGATCACGCCATCCTCCTGAACGGTCCGGTCTGCCGATGCGATAATGGCGGCCGGTGGGCCCGATGCAGCGGTGGCGCAAGACCGGTTGGGCGCCCTGGTCTTTCTGTCGGGCTGCTCTCAACTTCCGAGAGTGGTGGGTCATCCAGGAGTTGACCACGAGCGGTCGGCGGTATGGGTCGCTGCTAGGGGAAACGTCCCGCCACTGGACGTAAGGTCCGCGTCCCTCAATCACCGAACAGAACAGTAGACTTATCTTGAATGAAGAAAATTGGCTTCCTGTCATTCGGTCATTGGACACCCTCTCCGCAGTCACGAACGCAGTCGGCAGCTGACGCGTTGCTCCAGTCCATCGATCTCGCCGTAGAGGCCGAGCGCCTGGGAATGGACGGCGCCTATTTTCGTGTTCATCACTTTGCGCGGCAACTGGCGTCACCGTTCCCACTGCTGGCCGCGATCGGAGCCAAGACGAGACAGATTGAAATTGGCACCGCCGTCATCGACATGCGGTATGAGAACCCTCACTATATGGCGGAGGAGGCGGGCGCTGCGGATCTCATCGCTGGCGGGCGTCTGCAACTGGGCATCAGCCGCGGCTCCCCCGAGCAGGTGATCGCGGGGTGGCGTTATTTTGGCCACCGGCCGATGGAGGGCGAGGACGATGCAGGCATGGGCCGGCGGCGCGCCGAAGAATTTCTCGAGCTGCTCGGCGGCCAGGGCTTTGCGCAGCCGAACCCACGTCCGATGTTTCCGAATCCGCCAGGGCTGCTGCGTCTTGAGCCGTACTCGGATGGATTGCGTGATCGTATCTGGTGGGGGGCGGCAACCAATGCGACAGCGGCCTGGGCCGCCAAGCTCGGGATGAATATGCAATCCTCAACCCTCAAATTCGACGAGACCGGTGAGCCATTCCACATCCAGCAAGCCGCCCAGATTCGTGCCTTCCATGCAGCTTGGAAGGAGGCTGGCCATGCTCGTATGCCGCGAATTTCCGTCAGCCGCAGTATCTTCGCATTAATCAGCGATCGGGACCGTATCTATTTCGGACAAGGAGGCCGTGATGAGGACCAGGTCGGATTTCTTGACGGCAACACTCGAGCGATCTTCGGCCGTGGCTACGCGGCGGAGCCGGATACTTTGATCGAACAGCTTAAGAAAGACGAGGCGATCGCGGCAGCCGACACGCTCTTGCTAACCGTCCCGAACCAATTAGGCGTCGCCTACAATGCGCATGTCATGGAGGCAATTCTAACGACTGTCGCCCCTGCGCTCGGTTGGCGCTGAAGTGCCAATAGGAACCGATGAAAATGTCGCAGAAATCTCGGTGAGGTCTCGATCGATGGCGGCGCCCTCGCCGGGCGGCGACGTTCTCCGGTTTCGCCTGGGCGGATCGATCACCCGACTTGCTCACCGTCCGCATCAGCCCGATCGTCGCAATCGAGTTTGAGAACATAATCACTTCGATCCCGTTCGGGCCCTTGCGGAACGTATCTAGGCCGCGAAAAGGTCTCGCCGCTGGCGAAATCCCTGATAAAACGCTCATTCTACAGCGGTGTTGCCGCCGACCCCGCACAATAATATGCGGATCCATCCGTTAAAGCGCTCCGGCCGGCAGGATACACTGTGATTGAACCATGGGAGGCTATGATTTCCGGCGCGTCTCCGTCACTGCCCTAATCCCGGCGTTTGCGCGCGGCGAATACACGACCATTCCGTGGTCCAGGGAGATGCTTGCGGTGCTGCGCGAGCGGGGCGCCACGCTACCCGAAGGTCCATGGCGGGAGTATGGCGCATTTGCGTCAATTTTCGACGCTCGTTTTCGTGCCGTGACCCGACTCGTGGAAGAGAAGGCTGCAACTCAAGTCCTCGAACTCGCCGCGGGTCTTTCGCCGCGCGGCGCGGAACTCGCTCCGCGAGGCATCGTTTACGTAGAAGCCGATCTGGCGGAGTCGATCATGCTGAAGCGCGAGGTGTTGACCGCCATGCTCGGCTCGGTCCCGAAAAATCTCCACCTCTGCGCCGCTAGCGCGATCGATCGGGAGCAACTTCTGTCCTGCTGCGTTCCTTTCGCGGCCGGGCATCCGGTCGCAGTCACCGCGGAAGGGCTGCTGCGTTATCTGACTTTCGAGGAGAAGGCCATGGTTGCCGCGAACGTGCATGAGATTCTTCAGCGTTACGGCGGATGGTGGATCACCCCCGACATCCACCTTCGACACTGGGCACAACGGCAAACTCCGACGCACCGTCAGGCCGAGTTGAAGACACTGGGCCGCAGTCTTGACGCGAACTATTTCGAGGACTTCGACCACGCCAGGCAATTCTTCGAACGCTGGGGATTCACGGTCGACTCGCGTCCTCTCTTGCAGGGCATTCAGGACCAGATCGCGGCTCGGCCAAATCAAGAACAAGCCGCGATGCTGAACGATTCCCGCTTATTCATATTGACGCCGGCGTCTTGATTCCTCGCGATGCCGCGCCGCCGGTGATGCCGACGGCGGTACGATTCTGCATCTGCGCTTGCAGCCGATGTGCGCCGTTATTTGAATAACGAACCGGTGCTGGCTGTTCCACCCTCGGCCACCTACCGCGCTGGCAAATCTGTCCGGCGCCACAGGGCCGCCGTGGCTGCCGCCTCGGAGATTCATCGCTGCCATGGTTTCGGCGTGGGTCGGTCCCAGCAAACGCCGGCGCCCCGTGGGATTACGGGCTTCCGGGAGGTTCTGAGTCATGATGACGGATAACGCCCCGACGCTCTCCTTTGGCTGGGCCCGTGTTGTCACCGCCCCAATCCGCGGGATGCCGACAAGCCGGAAAGTTGCATTCCATCCGACCTGAGTGGCACTATCCTGCGTGATCTGGTCAGCGTTATAGTGATTTCGATACTTGTGCGGCTGTCCGCCACTAGCCAAAGGATCATCGCCAGCGAAACTGGCATCCTCGTTCTGTCTGCTCTCTCCGTAGTTGCGCTACACACCGCGACCAACGGCGAGTACGGATTCCATCGCGACGAGCTGGCGATAATCGACGGCGCCCGCTATCGCGGCGGGTTTTCTGCGCACCGACCTCGAAACCGTAATTCGAGTCCTGCGAACTCGCCGGCCACTTTACGATTCCATACGGCGTCGAGAACAGTGCCATGGGGGATCACACGGACATTTTTGTGTGCCGACGCCCACGTAAGCCGTGGCATGTGTTCTGGAAGGATTTCACTGGTTTGGGTAGAGCTTCAGGGAGGTCTCCTGCTGAAGCCTAGTTGCGCCAGAGAGCTGCACGAATCCCGACTGGTCGTTTTCGACGATCCGGACAGAGTCTGGAACGGCCTTGTGCAACGTAGATGGCACTTAGCCGTTCTAACGCCGAAGGCTCTCCTTTGGCTGGGCCGCCGTTGTGGGCGCCCCAATCCGTGGGATGGCGACTATCCACTCATCTGCCAGTTGTTCAATGACTTTGGCCAGCTTTCCATGCCACCAATCAAAGCCGCCGTACCAAGAATGCGGTGGGTCGAGAAAATGAAAATCGGCATCTGAATGAGCGTCAGTCCAGCTTCCAAAACAGTTGTATCCACTTCGCTCGCCGGAGCCGCTCCTTTGGTGAGGAATTGTGATGCAAGACACAACCTACCCTCCGATAGGCGCGTCGTCTAAGGAGTGAACTTTCCGCTCTTGAGCTTCGTCTCAGGGATTTCAAGAGGTCCCCATGCATAACCTACCGGCCCACATTCGTTACGCCCTGCGCCAGTTCCGCCAGTCGCCCGTATTCACCGCGGCGGCCATCCTCACCCTGGCCCTGGGCATCGGCGGCTCCACCGCACTGTTCACCTTGATCGACGCTGTGGTGCTCCGCTCGCTGCCGGTAGCTGATCCAGCGCGGCTCTACCGCATTGGCGATGGCGACGATTGCTGCGTGGAAGGCTCCACGCAGGGCCGCTGGGGAATGTACTCCTTCCAGCTCTATCAGCGCTTGCAGGTGGAAGCGCCCGAATTCGAGGAACTGGCCGCATTTCAGGCTGGCGCCGGCTTCACGCGCTTGAGCGTGCGACGCCAAGGAGTGGAATCGTCCGCCCGCCCCCTCCACTCCGAGTTCGTCACCGGAAATTATTTCTCCACCCTCGGGGTGAGCGTGTTTGGCGGCCGGCTGCTGAATCCGAACGACGATAAACCAGGCGCGTTGCCCGCCGCGGTTCTGAGTTATCGCATCTGGCAGACGGCCTATGGCGCGGATCCAACCGTCTTAGGTGCTAGCTTTGTGGTTCAAAACCAGCCCTTCACCGTGGTTGGAGTCACGCCTCCTGGCTTCTACGGCGAAACCCTGCGCGGCGATCCTCCCGACATCTGGCTCCCGGTGCAGCAGGAGCCGCTCGTCGATGGCGATGGCGCTATCCTGCGGCAGTCATTTGGGGCCTGGCTGCGCGTAATCGGCCGCCTCCGGCCCGGCGCCTCTGTCGCGGGTATCGCGCCCCGCCTCACGGGCGTGTTACGGCAATGGTTACGCAGTAATCCGGACTACCCTCCCAACTGGAAGTCCGACATCATCCGGGGATTGCCCAAGCAAGTAATCAACATCGTGCCCGCCGGGGCTGGAGTGGCCGAAATGAAGGATTACTACTCGCGCAGTCTGGAAATCCTCACTGCCGTATGCGCGGCCGTTCTGCTGATCGTTTGCGCCAATGTAGCCAACCTGCTGCTGGCCCGGGCGGCGGCGCGGCGCGGGCAAACCGCCGTGCGCCTGGCGGTGGGCGCTTCGGGCCACGAAGTCGTCCTGCAAGCTCTCACGGAAAGCGTCCTGCTGGCCCTGGGCGGAGCGCTCGCCGGGCTGATTGTGGCCCGTGGCGCCGCCCGCCTGCTGCTCTCCCTGGCGTTCCACAGCGCCCACTTCCTTCCCATCAGCACCGCGCCCTCGCTCCGCGTGTTGGCCTTCGCCTGCGGCCTGGCGCTCGTCACCGGGATCGTTTTCGGAGCGGCACCGGCGTGGTTTGAAACGCGCACCGATCCTGCGGAAGCCCTGCGCAGTTCGGGCCGCGGCTCAAGCGGCCGCTTGACCCTTGCTGGCAAAGCCCTGCTGGTAGTGCAGGCCACGCTCTCGGTGGTCCTGGTCGCTGGCGCTAGCATGCTGGGCCACAGCCTCAATAATCTGGAACACCAGGACTTCGGTTATCAGCTCCCCGGGCGCGTGCTGGTCGCGCTCCAAACTCCTCCCGCTTCCTATTCGCCGCCGAAATTGCACGCGCTCTACCGTGAGTTAGAGGAACGCCTCCATCGCTTGCCGGGCGTCGAGGGCGCCGGACTCGCGCTCTACAACCCCTTGACCAATAACTGGGGCGAGTTCATCATGGTGGCCGGACATCCTCCCGGAAGAATGGACGAAAGTAGCGGCGCCTCCTGGGACCGCGTGAGCACAAGCTACCTGCAAAACCTCGGCTTGCGCATCCTGCGCGGCCGCAGCTTCACCACGGCAGACAACGACAACACCGATCCGGTGGCCGTGGTGAACCAGGCTTTCATTAAGCGCTTCTTCAAATCCGACGAAGATCCGATCGGCCAGCACTTCGGACTCGACTTGCCAGAAAATGCCGGCACGTTTCGCATCGTGGGTGTCGTAACCGATGCCAAGTTCCAGTCCTGGCGCCTGAACCGTCCGCCGGTTCCCATGTTTTTCGTGCCGCTGGCGCAGAGCGCGCATTACGCCAATCCCGTGATGCAGAAGCTGGAGCTGAACTCGTTTTTCATCAGCGGCCTCGTACTGGTAACCAATACCCCAACCGGCACTCTGGAGCCGCAGGCCACCAAGGAATTGGCTTCTTTAGATCCGAACCTGACTGTGGTCAGCGTCCGCACGCTGAGCGACCAGGTCGCCCTCTCGTTCGATAAGGAGCGCGCAGTCGCTACTCTCGCTGGCATGTTTGGAATCGTCGCCCTGCTTTTGGCTGCGGTCGGTTTATACGGCGTAATGGCGTACTCGGTGGCGCAGCGCACCAATGAAATCGGCATCCGCATGGCGCTGGGTGCCGACCGGACGCGGGTGGTGCGGCTGGTGTTGCGCTGGGCCTCCGAGCGCGTCTTGCTGGGGCTGCTTTTGGGCCTGCCCCTCGCTATCGGGGCCAGCCGCCTTGTCGCCGCGGAGCTTTACGGCGTCTCTAGTTGGGATCCCCTCGCGCTTAGCCTGGCCGCGGGTACACTCGGAATTAGCACGGCCCTCGCTGCTCTGATCCCCGCCCGCCGCGCCGCTTCCATCTCGCCCATCGAGGCACTACGAACAGAGTAACTCAAGGAATCCGCAGCGCCGGAAGATCCCGCCCGAACTGAAGCAACCCCCCCTTACGCCGGCATCGGTCTGGAAGCCACATTCTAGCGACACCGTCGAGTTGTTTGAACGCCGACTGATCTTCCTGGGGGGCCTGGAAATGCCGGGCCTTCTGCCGGTGGTTGGTTGGGCCTTGGTGCTGCTGCTTGGCGCTGTGATTGCGTCGGCGATACCCGCGTTGCGCGCGGCCCGTCGACGTGATGCAGGCACTGCGAACCGAGTGAGCTTCGATAGCCTCGCGCCGCGTATTTAGGCTGGATTTCGCGATTGAGCTAAAAACGTAAATCTCCAGCGGTGAAATCGGATATCCTCAAGAACGCCCTGGTCGTAAAGCGCCAAACAGACGAGTTGAAACATATGATCGCTCGTCGAACTTGTCTGCAATCCAGAGCTGCGAAAGCTACCGATATGTTGGGCTAACGCTCGGAACGCCGCGGGATCCCTGTTCGTAAGAGTGGCGCGTTGAGTCGCTCGAAGCAAGGATCTCACGGAGCCGGTCTAATCCTTTCGTGTGTAGGCGCGGCGACCACATCGAGGTGCCCGCAGCACATGGCCGGACACTCGAATGCGAAGACCACTGGTGGCCTAAGCCGCACAATGGCAGGCGACCTGCTGCGCGAACTGCGATGAGCCGCTACGCGTGTATTTCTTGCCTCGTCATGACGGTGTGGCTCGTCCCGGCGCCGGCCAAAGCCCGCCACCGGACGATGACGATGCGCGCCACCGCGTATACCGGCCACGGGCGCACCGCCAGCGGAAAGCGGGTGCGCCGCGGCATGATTGCAGCGGACCGGCGCGTGCTGCCGCTCGGCACGAAGGTTCGGCTGAAGAACGCGGGGCAATACTCCGGCGTTTATCGCGTCGAGGATACGGGCGGCAAGATCCGCGGGCGCAAGATCGATATCTACATGCCCTCGCGCCGCGCGGCCAAGCGGTTCGGAAGACAGACGGTAAAGGTCGAAGTGTTGACACGGCAGAAGAATCGGCGCTAAGGTTGTTTGCCTCACTCGGCTTTTCGCGGCGATCGTGACGGGCTCTGGCTGTGGACGAAGATTGGCGGCGTAGGTGATAAGCGCAATAAGCGCGAGCCTGCGTACTGTCCGTCTCGTCCGCTCGCAGGCTCCGAGCGAATCGTCGGGTACTCGGGGAAACGTGCGTCATTACTTCTGTGAAGTCTTTTTATACAGGCCAGGGTCCTGAACTTGCGCTCGCATTT
>Ga0306922_10000323_pt1 | contig 38840 bp, 35 predicted proteins | sample sta12Cox44000082_FD_203758 | JGI IMG/M metagenome (GOLD analysis project Ga0306922, IMG submission 203758) | Lab enrichment of tropical soil microbial communities from Luquillo Experimental Forest, Puerto Rico - statoxic.12C.oxic.44.000.082 (v2)... | ecosystem: Environmental > Terrestrial >... | reverse complement strand
TGCCGGCGCTGACCTTTGTGGTGAGCATGGTGGTCCAGACCATCGTGCTGCTGGCCACGCGGGCGGCGCTTGCGGGAAGCGGCGTCGACGCGCAGGCCGCCTGGAGCCATTTTTCCTTTTGGCACGCATCTTGGATGCTGCTCTACCACCTCATCGCGCTGCATGGATTGGGATACTCGCCCTTTTATGCGTGGCTGCTGCTGGTGGGGGCGTGGGCGCGGCGGCTGCCGATCCTGTGGGCGACGCTGCCGCCTATAGCCGTTGGCGTCTTCGAAAAGGTCGCTTTCAACACTTCGTATTTCGCGGAATTGCTGATGGGACAAGTGGGCGGCGGAGCGCACCATGCGACAAAGGTTGCGGGCAGCATGTCCATGGATTCGCTCTCGAGCCCGCCACCCGGCGAATTTCTGACCAACCCCGGATTGTGGCTCAATCTCGTGGTGGCGGCGGTGTTCCTGGCCCTCGCCATTCGCCTGCGGCGCCAACGCGGACCGATCTAGCTACTTGCGCACCAGTGGGACGCGGCGGTTGAGAGCGCGCGGCCTTCTACCGTGTCGTTGCTGGCTTGGCCTGGCAAATAACAAGGGCGGGAGCGTACGGTCAACGAGGAGTTTTTCTAGCGGACAGGTGCGGGCCTTGCCGGAGTGGGTCCCGAGACAATGCCCGCAGGCTTGGCTCGGGACGCCTATCACCACAAGAGAGGCCGAAGGCTTTAGCGGTTGTGAGCGATGGCGCCCAAATCGGAATCGGCCACCGTTTCCGACGAGCTGAGATAGGTGCGCGAGATGCGGTCGTGCCAGGTGAGCTCGTCTTCATCCCACTGCACCCAGACATAGCCGAGGAAAAAGGTGCCGGCCGAAAGCATGTAACCGGCCGCGCGGAGCAGAAGCTGCCGCGGAGAAGGCTCTTCACCGGAAAAATCAACCACCCGCAGGCCGCGCAGCATCATGCCGGGAGTGGTGCCGCCGAAGACCGTGAACAGAGCGAAGTACTGCAGGTAGACAATGGCAAACGCGGTCGCGTAAACCGCAGCGTTGAGTTTGCTGAAGGCAAACTGTCCGCCGAGCGAGCCAAAAAGGGCCACGAAGCCGCCGCAGGCGAAGAGGAGGCACGCCGCATCGATGAGACCGGAAAGGCGGCGCTCGTCGATTGGCGCGACCGGATACTGGCCGACACGCTCGTGGACGAACTCCTGCTGCGGCTCCGCGGCCGCTGCCTGCGGCAGGCCGGGGTTGCAGCCGGCCGGCTGCGCGGGCAGCGAAACGTCAATGAACATTTGCGCTTCGTCCACGGGTTTTTTAGCCGTGCGGCCGATGGCGATGGTAAACGAGAAGTCGTCGGGCGCAGCCGAAGCCGCCTGCATCCGAGGCGGTTCGGCAACCGCGGTATTGATGCCGGGAACGGGAATGTCGGCTGCGCGTTCAAACGGCAGCTCGGACTGTTCCGGTTTCGGCGCACTTCGCCCGCGGCGCGCACGGTAGGACGCGATTCGCTCGGAGACTTCTCCGCGCCAGGCCAGGCTGGCGTCCGTACTGAGGGTGGAGGTTCCGCTCGCCGGGTGAGCGGGGGATTCCACGCGGGAATCACAGAAGGTACAGGCACGAACTCCCACGGGGAGTATCGAGCCACACTGCAAGCATGTTGTTGTCACCGGTGCGTTTTGCGCTGCGGACGCTTCCACTCCGGTGTGGAGTGAACCAAGGCCAGCATAGCACGCCGCCGAGGGACCGGTTCCGGAATGTTCAGGCCTGTTGCCAGGGGAGAGAACGATAAAAATTTTGCAAAAATGGCGGAAACCTTGCAGGTGCGGGGGCATCTAACGCGGCGGAAGCGGCGTAGTATGGGAGAAAAGGGAAACCCAAAGCGCCGCGCAGGGGTTCTAATAAGAGAGATGCTCGTCAAATCAAAACCCGGGTCGGAATTGAGCTTGGCCGATGTTACCCCCAAGGATGTTTACCTGAACCGGCGGAAATTTCTCGCCGGTTTGGGGATCGCCGGAGCGGCGGCCGTAGCCGGCAAACGCTTGTTTGAGACCCTGTCCCCGGAAGCGGTGCATGCCGGCACCAAGCTGGCTGCAGTGAAAAGCGGCTACACCGTGGACGAGAAAATCTCGTCCATGAACGACGTGACGCACTACAACAATTTCTACGAGTTCGGCACCGACAAGGGCGATCCGGCCAAGAACGCGCAGAAGTTCCGCACCCTGCCGTGGTCGGTCTCGGTCGAAGGAGAAGTGAAGACAGCGCGGAAATTTTCCATGGACGAAATTCTGAAGCTGGCGCCCCTGGAAGAGCGGATCTACCGGCATCGCTGCGTGGAGCGGTGGTCGATCGTGGTGCCGTGGATCGGCTATTCTCTCAGCACCATTCTGAAGCTGGTGGAGCCCACGGACAAAGCGAAGTACGTGGCCTTTCAGAGTTTTTTCGATCGCAACGAAATGCCGGAAGCGAAATACACCGGGCTGGAGTATCCCTATGTCGAAGGCTTGCGGCTCGATGAAGCGATGCATCCGCTGACGCTCGTTGGCGTGGGCATGTACGGAGAAACGCTGCCCAATCAGGACGGCGCCCCGGTGCGGATGGTCGTGCCCTGGAAATACGGCTACAAGAGCATCAAATCCATCGTAAAAATAAAGCTCGTGAGATCGGAGCCGCCGACCACCTGGAACCTGCAGGCGCCCAATGAATACGGCTTCTATTCGAATGTGAATCCGGACGTCGAACATCCGCGGTGGAGCCAGGCCACCGAGCGCCGCCTGGGCGAGATTTTCATGCGCAAGACGCTGATGTTCAACGGATACGCCGATCAGGTGGCCTCGCTCTATGCGGGCATGGACCTGAAGAAGTTCCACTGAGGGCTCCGGCGTGCGCAAATTTCTTGCCGGCAAATGGGCCAAGCTATTGGTATTTGCGCTGTCGTCATGGCCGGTGCTGTTCCTTGCTTGGCGCACCTACCGGGGCGAACTGACGGCTAACCCGGTCGAGTTTTACCAGCACCAGACCGGCGACTGGACGCTCCGGTTCCTGGTTTTCACGCTCTCCATCACTCCTTTACGCAAGATCAGCCAGTTGCCCGAGCTCATCCGCTTCCGGCGAATGCTCGGCTTGTTCGCGTTCACCTACGCTTGCCTGCACTTCCTGACCTACCTCGGTCCCGATCAGAGTTTTGCGCCGTCGGGAATGCTCCGCGATGTAGCAAAGCGCCCTTTCATCACGGTGGGATTTGCCGCATTCGTTCTGCTGATACCGCTGGCGCTTACTTCGACGGCAGGCTGGATACGCCGGCTTGGCGGCAAGCGCTGGCAAATGCTGCACCGCGCGATCTATTTGGCGGCGGCGCTAGGGGTAATCCACTACTACTGGTTGGTGAAGTCGGATATCAGGAAGCCGGTGTTTTATGGCGTACTGGTGGGATTGCTGCTCGCCTGGCGAGTGTGGTCCTGGACGGCAAAGAAGAAAGCACCTGCCACGGCGCCGGCAACCGAGCCCACGGCCGCGCGCAGCAGCTGAGCCCTGCGCTGGGGCCTAGTGGACGGTGGCGGTTTCGCCGTTCGCCGGCGAGGGCTCGGCGAACTCGAGTCCCCAGAAGTGCGGAGCCGGCGTCAGGAATTCGATCCCCACGCGCTGGCCGCCCGCGCAGAGGTCGCCCAGGAAAACAATTCGGCACTCGATCTCCTCCTGGGTTTCCGGGTTGGTGATGGTCAGCAGCTCGCCATGGTCCACTTCATGTTTCAGGGTCAGGAGCCCGCCGTGCGCGCTTACCACCAGGGTTTGGCACGTTTCACGGAATTTCTTGCCATTGTGTGCGCGTCCCTGCGCCTGCATCTTCATCTTGCGGAAGATGCGAGCGCTGCGCCGGGGAGTGGAAAACTCGACGGTGGTCATCATGCCTTCATCATCGAAAAGCCGGGCGCAGCGGGTCAATTGGGCTACCGGTCAGGTGTATCGCATTGAGAAATGGTACGCCGTCCGCTTGTCCTTCGGTGCGGGCGAGTCTTACAATGGAAAACTGGCATAAACTGGCGGAGGCTTGGGTCCGATCGTTCATACCTCTCCGCAACATTTTTACGCACCAATCCGTACTGTATTCTGGAAAGGACTGGTACTTTACTTCCGTCCCCTATGAATTTGGCTGAATTCATTGATGGTCGCCGCGACCAGCATCGCGCCGAATTGAGTGATTTTCTTCGTATCCCGAGCGTCAGCGCAAAATCCGAAAACAAACCCGATGTGGAACGCGCCGCCAGGTGGGTGGCGGACAACCTGCGCGCCGCGGGATTCAAGACCGTCGAGATCGTTCCCACAGCGCTGCACCCGCTGGTCTATGCGGAATCGCTCGAAGCTCCGGGAAAGCCGACCGTGCTCTTTTACGGGCACTACGACGTACAGCCGGCCGAGCCGCTGCATTTGTGGACCTCGCCGGCTTTTGAGCCAACCGTTAGAAACGGCAACCTCTATGCGCGGGGCACCGCCGACGACAAAGGACAAGTGCACATTCACCTGAAAGCGCTCGAAGCGCTGCACGAACTGAACGGCAGATTTCCGATCAATCTGAAAGTCTTGATCGAGGGCGAAGAAGAGGTCGGCAGCGTCAGCCTGTGGAACTTCGTTCAGAACAACAAGGAGAAGCTCGCGGCCGATGCGCTCGTGGTCTCCGATACTTCCATGCTCGGCAAGGGCGTGCCTTCGATCACCTACGGCTTGCGCGGCTTGAACTACTACCAGATTGAACTGACCGGCCCGGAGCGCGACCTGCACTCGGGCGTCTACGGCGGAGCAGTGCCCAATCCGCTGACCGTGCTCGCGGAGCTTTTCGCGAAGCTGCACGACAAGAATTTTCGCGTCACAGTTCCCGGGTTCTACGACGGCGTGGCCAAGCTGTCGAGCAAGGAGCGCAAGGCGCTGAACGCCTTGCCGTGGAACAAAAAAGCATTCGAGCAGGCCGTGGGTGCCCCGGGATACTGCGGGGAAAAGGGCTTCACCATCGTGGAGCAGATCTGGACGCGTCCGACGCTCGAACTGAACGGAATCTGGGGCGGCTACCAGGGCGAGGGCGCAAAAACGGTCATCCCCGCAAAGGCCTACGCGAAATTCTCGACCCGGCTCGTTCCGGGCCAGGATCCAGAGCGCATCGCCAAGCTGGTCGAAAAGCACGTGCGCAAGCTTCTGCCGAAAACCGTGAAGTGCACGTTCGACGTTTTGAGCACGGGCAAGCCCTGGGCCGCTTCCTACAGCGCGCCGATTTTTCAGAAAGCGCAAGCCGCCTTGGAGAAAGGTTTCAGACGGAAAGCCGTTTTCATCCGCGAAGGCGGCTCGATTCCGTTCGTCACCCAGATGCACGACACCTTCAGGGTGCCGTGCGTGCTGATTGGCTTCGGCCTGCCCGATGAAAATGCGCACGCGCCAGACGAACACCTTTACCTTGAGAACTATTACAACGGCATCAAGGCCATTGCGCACTTCTACGAGGATCTGGCCACGCTGTAGTCGGCTTCAGATCCGCCTGCGACTCGTTCCACCCGGAACAAATAGCAACCGGCCGTGGTGCTTCGCACGTGCACGTATTGGACTGCCGCATGGGCGAAGATCTCTTCGAGAGCTCCTTGGCCGTCGGTTTCCTCTAGCCGGCGTTCGCCAAGACGCTCGCGATTTCTGCCAAATACTTCAAGGGTAAGCGGCTGGCCGTTATACTCCTTGGGCACCCGGCCATTCCCTGCAAACTGGGGGCAAACTGCGGCGTGAATGTACACCGGTCCGGGACTCGGCCACACTCCCTGACCGTGGAAGGCATCGTAGGTAAACAAAATCAACTCCTCCTCCTGCGGCCGAATCAACTGGAGACAATGCCGGCAGGGCGCGCGCCCGGCTGCCATTTCGCGGTGCGCCGGAAATCCGTACAGCGGCGATTTCATGCTCGCTCGTACGGCGTCGGCTACGGCGGTCGGCATGGCTACAATCTTCAGTTTCTGCATGGGAGCCTCGCTTTCCTGTTCGAAACGAGGCTTAGTCTCGCGCGAGCGTCCCGGCCGAATCTATCCGGTAGCAACGTCCAAATTCTCCCGTTCTTTCCGCGCGTCAAAAAAGTTGGTGCAGTTGGCCAGCCGAGCTGGGCCAGGGGAAACGCGGGTTGCGGTCGTTCAGCGCTCGCCAGCAGCTCTCGCCGCTTGCTCGCATATTCGCCGAGCCCATGGTTCGCTTCCGCAATGACTTCAAGAGCGTCGGCTAAGACCCGCAGGTCCGCGCAGCACGAAATACAGCTCGTCTTCAGCGAGCCCGGTATAGACGCGGTTGCCGATACGGCCGAGGCTCAGTATCGACCTCTAAACTTGCCGGCGGCGCTATGCACGTAGGGCGGCCAAGGGTCGGGGCACCGCCCTCGATCCCGGCGCGCGGGCCGCGGCCTCGTTCAGCAACATGGCCGCGCAGTTGAAGTGGTCGCGCGAACGGTGTAGAAAGACCGGCCGGCTGTGGCCAGCCGCCAAAAACTGCAGCCCGCGCAGAATAGCACCCTGCCGGATTTTTCGCGCCCGCGCGAGCCGGGGAAGCCGCTTAAACAGCGGTGTTTTCCACATCACCTTCAAAAAAATCGCGTTTTTACTGCTCTTTTCGAGCAATTGGCCTTGCGTTATCGTGGCGTGTTCGCTATAGTCCCACACGGCCTGAGTTTTTTCGCCCGGCATCAGGGGTAGACGAAGAAATTCCGCGCTCGCCCCGAGTCTCTCGGGACGCAAAGAAATTACAGGAGGACACAGATTAGATGGCAGCCAAGCCACTCAGCAAGACTAAGATCGTTGCGCACATCGCCGACAAACTCGGCACACCCAAGAAGCAGGTAGCTCTGTTTTTCGAAGAGCTGCACAAGCTGGCGGTGAAGGAAGCCAAGGGCGGCGCTGGGAAGTTCGTCATCCCGGGAATCGGGCGCGTGGTCAAGGCGCATCGCAAGGCGCGCATGGGCCGCAATCCTCAAACCGGCGAGGCAATCAAGATCAAGGCAAAGACCGTGGTGCGTCTGCGCCCGGCCAAGGCTCTGAAAGACGCCATCCTGAAGTAGGTTTCGGGGTTTTGCGCGGCCCTCGGGTGAGCAAACGGGCCATCGCGCAAGCGTGGAAAAATTCGCCCCCGCAGTCACGGTGACCTTGCGGGGGCTTTTTCTTTTAGCGCGAATTACTCCTGCACTACAGCGTTTTCACGTAGGCAATCACGTCCTTGATCTGATTGTCGTCGATCACGTCCTTGAACGGCGGCATCAGGGAGTCGCCGTTTTCGATCCACGTTTTCAGAGTCTCGTCGGTAACCTTGTTGTTGTTTACGGTAAACGTGCCGCGTTTGTTCAAGCCCTTCAGCCCCGGCCCGATCTTCTTGGCGTCGCTGGTGTCGTAATGGCAGGTCGAACATTTTTCCTGGAACAAGTCCTTGCCGCGTTTAGCGGCCTCAGGGTCGGTTTTTCCGGCAGTCTTCTTCGTGGTCTTCGATTGCGTTTGCGCCCAGCCCATTCCGGCTACGGCGAGCGAGGTTCCGAGAGCGGCGATCCCAAGTACGGCCAAAGTGCGATTCACGATTCTCTCCTGTAATTGGCGTAGCAAGCTGGTTCACAACTATTCTCTCCGTTTGCCGCCCGAAAATGCAATTTCTGTCTGCGGCCGCGGCTTTTGCCCGCTCCGGCCGCCGGCCTGCCCCCCGGTAGGACAGGTTTCACGTTCGGCACAACTGGAACTTCCGTACCGTAGGCAGAGCGCGTCCCCGGTGGTAACAATGGCCACATGAATCAGGAGACCCTCACGCAAGCTTGGGAAGTTTTGCAAGACGCCTATCAGGCGCAGATGGAAGGCGACTACGATCGCGCCGTGGAGCTCTATCAATCTTCACTCGATCTGCATCCCACGGCCGAAGCGCACACCTTCCTCGGCTGGGCTTACCACTTTCAAGGCAAGCTCGAAGACGCCATAAGCGAATGCAAGCGCGCAATTGAGATCGATCCCGATTTTGGCAATCCCTACAACGACATAGGCGCCTATATGATCGAACAGGGCCGTCTCGATCAGGCCATTCCGTGGCTGCAGCAAGCGATTGAGGCCAAGCGCTACGAGCCGCGTCATTTTCCTCACTACAACCTGGGCCGCGCCTACCTCGGCAAGGAAATGTACTCGCAGGCCATGCGCTGCTTCCAGGAAGCGCTCGAAATCGAGCCGCGCTATGGACTGGCGCGGCAGGCGCTCGACACACTCCGCCGCATGCTGAACTAACCCGGGCTGCGGCCCCTTGCTTATTTCCCCGGCCGAACCACGCGATCGTAGACCAGCAGCAACAGCGTCGTCACGACTCCTACGCCCGTAATCACAAACCACGCCCGTTCGGGCCGGTGCAGCACTTCGCCAAAGTGGTGCAGCACTTTGCCCCCGAACCAGCCGCCCACGAGCGAACCGATTCCGAGCGGCACGAAAGCGAATCCCATGTAGGTTCCCTGCTGTCCGGCAGGCGCCAGTCTCGACACATATTCGTAGTAGCGCGGCTGATGCACGATTTCGCCGGTCGCCAGCACCGCGATGGCCGCGACCGCTCCCCACAGCGAAGGACGGAACGCCAAAATCAGCCAGGAAATTCCGGTAAGGAACGTGCCCAGAATAATGGCGCTGAACGCGGGAATCCTCTTGGTGAGATAGTTCACGAGGATGGTGCAGGTAATCACGATGATGCTGTCGGTCATCAGGATTCGCTCGACATCGATATCCTTGCTGACGTATTCGTGCAGGAAGACCGGCATCACGATCCACTGCTGCCAGAAAACGATCCAGTAGCCCGTGAAGATCAGCAAAAAGAGCATGAACTTCGGATTGCTCACCACCGTAGCGAAATTGCGCAACGTTTCACCGACGCTCGGAACCGGCGTGTCGTCAGCTCTCTTCGGCTCGCGGAAAAAAGCCAGGACAAAGAAGAACATCGCAAATACGGCTGCGGCGGCAATCAGAAAGATCTTTCCTTGTCCCCAATGGCGCCTGGCCACGGAGCCGGCGAACGGGCCGAGCAATCCGCCGATATTCACCATGGTGTAGTAGATCGAGTACCCCAGTGAGCGCACCCTCTCGGATGACGCTCGCGCGGTGGTGCCCACCACGCACGGTTTTACAAGCGCAATTCCCAACGCCGGCAGAACCAGAATGAAACCGACGAACAAGCTCAAAGGCAGAGCGTTGCGCACCGGCGCGAGCCAAGGCGCTCCGATCGATCCCAGCAGGAAATAAGCGCCGGCAAGGATGACATAGGCTAAAGACAGCGCCCGGCGGAACCCCAGCTTGTCCGCGATCGCGCCGCCGAAAATCGCCATGAACCAGACGGCACCGCCAAAAATTCCGGTCAATGTTCCGGTCTGTTCGGTAGGAAAACTCAGCGTCTCGCGCAGATAGTTCGCCAGCGAGGCAAACGCCCCGTAATAAGCCAGTCGCTCGAAAATTTCGCTGATGTTGGCAACCCAGAACGGGCGCGCAAATCCGGTCCGCACCTCTTCGAGGCGCTCGACAAAACTCATGAACCCTCCGCCGATCTGTGTCGTGCAATGTGCGCCGCGATCATAACAGAGACAGTTTCGCGAGTGGATCGACGCCGTCTTCGTCGCCGGGGGGAAATCCACTTTCGGCTTTTCTTTTTTGAAACGCGCGGGCCCTGATTCTCACTATCTAACAGTGAAACTTCAATACCGTGTAGTAGCTTTCCTGGAACTCCCAGGCCGCCGCGTAGGCCGGCAAATCCTTTTCATGGGCTAAAGTTGGCGTAAGTACTATACTTCCCTGCATTTGGAAGGAAATTGTCCGCCTGACGGTACTCCTTCTTGGCGTTGAGCTCGGGAGAATGTATGGACAACCCCGAAGCCAAAAAAGAATCCGGCGCCGGTGCTTCCGGCTCTGCCGGCTCGCGCGCTCCGGCCAAGGGCGAAAGTTCAGACGCTGATTTTCGGCCGGACGACGGCGCTACGATCTCCGACAACGACTCTCCTTCCGCACCTCCCGCCTTGGATGGTGCGGAACAGGACCTGACATTCGTCGATCCGTCCCCATCGCCTACTGCCGGCCGTCCGCGCCCCTCCTCGATTCAAGCAGCACGCCGCCAGCTCAGACCTGGCGATCTGTTTGGCGGCCGCTACGAGATACTGCAGCTGCTCGGCGAGGGCGGCATGGGCGCCGTCTACAAGGCGCGAGACCGCGAAGTTGAGCATCTGGTGGCCTTAAAGCTGATTCGCCCTGAAATGGCCAACCACCCTGTGATTCTGGCGCGCTTCAAGCAGGAACTGCTGACCGCGCGCCAGGTCACGCACCGCAACGTCATCCGCATCTACGACATCGCGGAAGCGGAAGGCGCGAAGTACATCACGATGGAATACGTCGAAGGCGGCGACTTGGGCAAGCTGCTGCACGAAAATTGAGAATCTGTGCGATGAGAGTCTTGTTTCAGGAACGACGGCGAGATTGCTTGTCGGAGCACGCCCCGACCCTGGACCTGCGGAAAGGACTCATAGGCAACAACTCATTCTTGCCGCCCGCATGGAGGTGGTGCGCAATTCGTGTAAATTGTTACACGCGTTGCGAGTTTCTCCGGGAAATTGAGTGTGAGCCAAAGAACTGCCGATGCGTTCGTTCAATTCGCGCTGTTGATTCTTGCATCCCTGCTCCCTGTGGGGCTTCGAGCTCGGCAGACCGGGCGCCCTTCTGACGCGGAACTGGCCGCGATCACCGCGCGTGGCCGCGCGCTGGCCGCCTACGATCAGGCCGCCTGGCACGCCACGGATGCCTTGCAAACCGCCAACCCCAAAACCGCCCAAGGTCAGCATTGTCTCGCGCGCTTTGAAAACGAACGGTGGGCGGTCGTTTTCGGCTACCTCAGCCCCGACCAGACGAAATTCCTCGTCAGCTACGAAGCCGTTCAAGGCAGTAAGCCTCACATCTTCAGCCTGAGCCGCGTCGACCCGCCGAAAGAAGACACGGGCTTTTACCTGTTTGCGGCTCGCGCCCTCGAGATCGCGCTTGCCGATTTTGGCCGCCCGGGGCGTCCCTACAACTCCGCCGTTCTCCCAGCGAGCGATGGTCAACTCTATGTCTACCTTTATCCCGCACAGCAGAAGGCCGGAATCTATCCGCTGGGCGGCGATCTGCGCTACCTCGTTGCGGGCGACGGACGGAAAATTCTTGAAAAGCGCCAGATGCACAAGACCATCATCGAGACACCTCCCGCCCGGGGCCGGAAATCCGCAACCGGCATTCACACCCATGTCCTGAGCGACACCCCCGAAGACAGCGACATCCTGCACGTGCTCCAAAAAGATCCTCCGATTCCAGAGATGATCGCCACCGCTCACTTCACCTACGAAATCACCGCCGACGGCTCGATTTGCATCAAGCAGGAAAGGAAAAAATAACCCGAGACGACATGGCTTCCCTTTTCTCTCACGCTGTCGCCGCCCTTGGTATCGGCGCCGCGTTCTACCAGCCGGGGTTTCCGCGGCGCGCATGGGCTATGGGTACCGCGTGTGCCATCGTTCCCGACTTGGACGTCATCGGTTTCCGCTTCGGCGTCCATTACGGAGACTTCTGGGGACACCGCGGTTTTACTCATTCGCTCGTCTTTGCCGTGATCCTCGCCTTGCTCCCGACCGTCATCGCGTTTCCTCTGAACACCTCCTACGACCGCAGAATCTTGTGGCTCTATCTCTTTCTGGCCGCTTCGAGCCACGGCCTGCTTGATGCCGTCACCGATGGCGGCCTTGGCGTCGCGTTTCTCTCCCCCTTCGATCTGACGCGCTACTTTTTTCCCTGGCGTCCGGTTCTGGTTTCACCCATCGGGGTTGGTCGATTCTTTTCCGTACGCGGCGCCGCGGTCTTGCGCACCGAAATCGTCTGGATCTGGCTCCCTTCCGCGTTCCTGGCCGCTTTCGCGTTTCTGCTGCGCCGTGGCCGTCCTGCGCGATCGAGCTGAAAAGTCCTGCGTTGCCACAACGGTCGAAACCCGCTATGGTCTGCGCATGAAACTCGCCAAAATCGCGTCGCTCGTTCTTTCTGCTGGAATCCTGCTGGCCGGTCCCGCGCTTTCGCAGTCGCTTCGGCCGGTTCCGCGCCCGCTCGCGCCCGGTTACCAAACCATTCGCGAAGAGACGCTGCGCGCCGACCTTACTTTTCTCGCTTCCGACGCGCTCGAGGGCCGCATGTCCCTGGAGACCGGCGATGAAACCGCGATCCAATGGATCGCGTCCGAGTTTGCCAAGGCCGGCCTCGCGCCAGCGGCCAATGGCAGCTACCTCCAACCCGTCCCGCTAATTGAATACCGCCCCGACCGCGCGCAGAATTTCGTCGCCCTCGCGCGCACTGGCAAGGAAACGCAATGGAAATTTCCCGAGGTTCTGGGCGGGTACCGGCAAGATGTGGATCTCACGGCTGAAGTCGTCTTCGCCGGTTTCGGAATTACCGCGCCCGAACTCGGCTACGATGACTACGCTCCGGTCGACGCGCATGGGAAAATCGTCCTGCTCTTCGATCACGAACCGCAGGAAAACGATGCCGCATCGATCTTCAACGGCACCGGCAACACCCGCTACGCCACCACGCGCGTCAAGGTGCTGAACGCACAAGCGCACGGCGCCGTCGGCGTTTTGATCGTCGCCGAACCCAATCGCAAGCACCCCTCGAATCAGGAGCGCGTCGCCCGCATAGGCGGTTCAGCCGCGCGCCCGACGCCCCTGCCATCCCAGGCTTTGGGCGACGACGAGCTCCACATTCCCGCCGCCATCGTTTCAGACGCAGCCGCTAAGGAAATCCTGGCGAGCGCCGGACGAACGCCCTCCGAGCTGCAATCCGCCATCGACCGCGACCTGAAGCCGCAAGCCCGCGCGCTTCCCTACACGCGCGCGACCATTCACTTCCGCAACACTTCGGTGAAAACCGGGACCAGCTATAACGTAGTCGGACTGCTGGAAGGCGCCGATGCCAAACTGAAATCCGAGACCGTTCTGGTGAGCGGCCACCACGATCATGACGGCATGAGCGGTAGCGAAATCTGGCACGGCGCCGACGACAACGGCTCCGGCTCGGTTGGCGTGGTCCAGCTGGCGCACGCCTTTGCGACCAACGCCAAAGCCAGATCCGGCCTCGCTCCGAAACGCTCCATTCTTTTTGTCGTCTTTGCCGCCGAAGAGCGCGGGCTGCTCGGCTCTTTCTACCTGGCCGCGCACCCCGTCCGTCCGCTTGCATCAACCCGCGCCATGATCAATTTCGATATGATCGGCCGCAAACGAGGCTCCGAGCGATCAGACCACCGGTCTGCTAGAAATCCCCGCCGATACCAGCAACCGTCTCAATCTCATCGGCGCCCTTTACAGCCCCGACTATCACCGTACGGTCGTCGAGCAAAACAAACACGTGGGCTTGGACCTCGACGACCGCTTCGATCACGAATCCGCACTCAACGTTTTCTTCCGCAGCGACCAGTTTCCCTTCGTTCTCAGGAATATTCCCGCTTTCTGGTGGTTTACGGGATTTCATCCCGACTATCACCACACCACCGACACCGCCGACAAGATCAACTACGCAAAAATGGCCAAGATTCTGCGTCTTGCTTATCTCACTGGCTATCAGTTCGCAAACGAAGCGATACCGCCGCGCTTTGTCGCCAATCCGGGTTCCAGCCGGTCGGCTCGCTGATGGCTGGGGTTACGGCCATTCCCCTTCGAGAGCCTAATGACCCGCTCGCGCAAAAGTTTGCCCCTCGAGCATTTGCATCGCGATATAGGCGCGGCGCTCGAATTCTCCGATCTCATAGATGGTGCAGATGTTGGGATGATCGAGCGAGGAAGCGGCGCGCGCCTTGCGCTGGAAGCGCTCGGGAGCCTGGCTGTCGTCTGTGAGCACATCCGACAGGAATTTCAGGGTCACACGCCGGCCAAGACGCAGGTCTTCGGCTTGGCAGACTTCACCCATTCCGCCGCCGCCGAGACGGCGCAGAATTCAATAATGTGAGATCGCTTCGCCGACCCTGCGTGACCTGGGTCGCAGTTATCTTAGGGTGTCAAACCATGGCGGTCAACGCGGCTGCGGGCGGCTACTTGAAGAAATTGCGCGACTGAAACTTCAACGAGTCCGGCAGATGCTCGGCAAAATACTGCCAGTCATGCCGCCCCGGATAAATGTGCGCCTCATGCGGGATGCGCCGTGAGGTCAAGACTTCGTCCAGCGCTCTTGCGCCCTGTTCGAAGCCATAGTCGTCCTGCTCGCCGCAATCGAAATAGATCTTCAGGAGGGAACGAGGCAGCGTCCGAGCCAGTGTGATCGGAGAGTTGCGTTCCCAGAACGCGGGATCGGGCGGGGAACCAAAGGTTTCGCCCAGCACCCGCGACCGCATCCCGTTGGCTGCACTTCTCGCGGCCACGGCGGGGATTTCAGTCAGCAGCACGGGGCTGTGTGCGCTTACTGCCGAGAAGAGCTGCGGATGCCGGAATGCCAGATGTAGCGCGCCGTAGCCTCCCATCGAGACGCCGCCGACGCCGCGGTTTGCACGCCCCGCGGCCGTCCGGTAGCGCGCTTCGATAGCGGGCAAGAACTCTTCGAGGAGAAAATCCTCGTAGCGCGCCCTTGCGCTGTGCGAATTGATGTAGAACGTGGCGCCCGCTTCCGGCGTGACGATCAGAAACTCGCCGATCTCCTTGCGCTCCCACAAATCCTGCACCAGGTTGAACGCGCCGCCATGCACAAACATCTGCTCGTTGTCGCCGAGTCCATGGAAGAAATAGAGCACGGGATATTTGCGCGCCTTGTCGCTGTCGTAGCCTGGCGGCAGAACGACACAGTAGGTCACGGGATGCGTGAGAATCTTGCTCGGCAAAGACTTGCATTCGATTCTGGCGGAGGGGGCGGCAGCCGCCGAAGGAAGAAAAGCAAAACCGAGGACCGTCCAAAACACAAGAATCGCCAGCCGCCCGCGGATCTTCATCTCGCCTAGTTTACTCGTAGCGCAGGGCATCGACCGGATTCAATTTCGCGGCTCGTGAAGCCGGATACAAGCCGGCCGCCAGGCTCACCAATACCGCAAATCCGATCGCTCCTCCGACCAGCCACCACGGCACTGCCGAAATCTCTACACCCGGCAAATCCTGGCGCTTCAAATAAAGATTCGTTCCGAGCGTAAGCGAACGCCCGATCAGCCAGCCGAAAAGCACGCCAAATACACCGCCCGACAGCCCCATCGCTCCCGCTTCCACGAAAAACAGTTGCTTTACGTCGCGGTCCGCGGCGCCCAGCGCTTTCAGCACGCCGATTTCCCGCCGTCTTTCCAGAATCGCCATCACCAGCGTATTGATGATTCCGAGCGTGGCCACCGCCAGCGCCAGACTCCCGAAAATTCCCAGCAGCAGATCGAACACGGAAAAGAAAATACGCAGGCTCTTACTAGCATCGAGCAGCGAGAAGGCTCCGAATCCCAGGCCTTTGATCTTCGCTTCTGTAGCTTCCACCAGCGACGCGCTTTTCACGCGTACCGTCAGGCTCGCATAGGCCGGCTTTTCCCCGCCGCCGTCTCGCAGCACATCGCGCAAATCGTTTACCTGCGCCGCGCGCAAGGTTTCCGCAACGGCAAGCGGAATCAGCAGCCGCCCGCTTCCAAATCCGCCAAAACCCGAAGCCGGCTCGGTCTCGACCACGCCGATGATCCGCAGATGCTTTTCCTTCGGCACCACGGAAAATCCGCCGCCCTCATTCGCGCCGTCCGGCCCCAGCGCCTGCCGCTCCGCATAGCGCAGCACCAGGTCGCGACCGACGAGCGCCGCCGTCTGCGCATTCAACTCCTTGGCAAACTCCGCCTGCAGGATCGCCTCCTCCGCATTCGCCGACGAAAAGAAACTCCCCTGCATCCCGTCAAACGACCCGCTGGCCTTCGACGATTCCGGCATTCCCGCCACCATGGTGGCAAACGGCTTGCCATCGAAGCGCACCTCCGTGAAGAAACGGATCTGCGGATAAACCTCGATCACGTTCGGCAGCTTCACAAGCTCGCTGCGGGCCGCATCGTCGAGCGGACGCGCCTTGGGGGCAGCCGCGCGCGTTGCCGGTGGTCCCGCGCCCGGCCCGCGTAAATTCGTCTTCGACGTCACAAAAATGGAATCGAACAATCCACTTTTGCTCAGCCGGCTCGTGGCCAGCTGTTGCAGCCCCACGCCCAGCGAAAGCATCGCCACCAGCGAGGCCACGCCGACCGCCACGCCCAGCGTCGTCAGCGAATTGCGCAAAATGGCCTCGCGCAGATTGCGCACCGCGAGTTCCGTCATGTCGCGGAGTTTCATCGCCTGACCCCCGCCGAATCCTCGCGTGACGCCGCCAGTTCGCTGACCCGGGTGGCCACACTCGAGACCAGCTTTCCGTCGCCCATGGTCGCCAGTCGATCCGCAAATCGCTCCGCCAGCGGCCGCTCGTGCGTCACCATCACGATGGTCATCCCGAGATGGTTCTGAATCTCCCGCAGCAACGTCAAAATCGCTTCGCCGGTCGCCGAATCGAGATTACCGGTCGGCTCATCCGCCAGCAAAATCCTGGGCCGGTTCACGAGCGCCCGGGCTATGGCCGTCCGCTGCTGCTCGCCGCCAGAGAGCTCGCTCGGCCGGTGACCCATGCGTTTGCTGAGACGCACGTGTTCGAGCGCCTCCCGCACCCGCGCCGCGCGCTCCCCCCGCTCCACCTCCGCCAGCCGCAGCGGCAGTTCCACGTTTTCTTCGAGCGTCATCCGCGGCAGCAGATTAAACGACTGAAACACCATCCCCACCGTCTCCCGCCGGTAGCGCGCCAACTCGAGCGGAGACAGTTCCGCCAGATTCCGGCCCGCCGCCACAATCGTCCCGCTCGTCGGCCGGTCCAGCCCGGCCAGCAAATTCAGCAGCGTGGACTTTCCCGAACCCGACGATCCGAGCAGCGCCAGAAACTCTCCCGCCGGCACCTCGAGCGACACACCGTCGACCGCGCGAATCGAGGCCCCCCCCATCGCATAGATCCGGCAAACATGTTCGAGCTCGAAAGCCGCCTTGCAATCCAGGTCCGTGGTCGGTGCCATAAAGAGCCGTCTCCAGGGTACTACGTCCGGACCGGCGCCAAAATTGCGACGCCCGCTTCCCCAAACCGCCTGCCGACACCTGCTGACGTTGTAGAATCCCTCTCCAACCGAGGCTCCGTGAAGCGACTCGCTTGCACCGCAACATTCCTGACCCTGTCCGCCAGCTGCTCCCTGCACGCGCAAAAACCTCCGCTCCTTCCGGAAAGTGACGTCTCGGGTCTCGCTAGCGAACTCTCCGGCGAGACCGCCAAGCGCAACCTTGAAGGCATTGCCCGCTTCCATCGCCAGCGCGGTTCCAAGGGATTTCACGAAGCCGCCGATCTGGTGGCCGAGCGCCTCCGCGCTTACGGACTAAGCGACGTGGCCATCCTCCAGTTTCCGGCCGACGGACGGATCTTCTACGGCACACAGCGCTCCCGCCCGGCCTGGGACGCGGACTTCGCGGAACTCTGGGAGATCGCCAGTGGACGGAGCTGCAGCGCGTCCGAGGAGCAGAGCGGTCAGATGCCCATGACGCGTGAGCCCGGCGCTCGAGCCGTGACCATGTCCCACGACACGATGATCGCCAGTTATGAAGGCGAACCGGTAATCTTGGCCGAAGACAGCGAAAGCGCGAATGTAACGGCTGAATTGGTCGATGTCGGCTCGGGGGCCAAGGAAGACGACTATGCGGGCAAGCTCATCAAGGGCAAACTCGTCCTCACCAGCGCGCAGCCTGGCGCCGTACAGGATCTCGCCGTCGGCAAATTCGGCGCCGCCGGAATCATCAGCTACGCGCAAAATCAGAAAACCGCCTGGTCCGGTGAAAACCAGGCCGCCGTCCGCTGGGGCCACCTCGACACGTTTTCTCCCAACAAAACATTCGCCTTCATGGTCTCCCTCGAAACGGCTCACGCCTTCCAGTCCCGCCTCGCTCGCGGAGAAAAAATCGCGTTGCGCGCGGTGGTCAAAGCGGAACCGCATCCCGGCCACTACGAAGTGGTGACCGCAGCCATTCCCGGCTCCGACCCCCAATGGAAGGACGAAGAGATCGCCTTCAGTTGTCACCTCGACCACCAGCGGCCCGGAGCCAACGACAACGCCAGCGGCTGCGCCGCCATCCTCGAAGTCGCCCGCACGCTAGAAAAGCTGATCAACAACAAGCAACTCGCTCCCCCCGCCCGCACCATCCGTTTCCTTTTCCCGCCCGAAATCGAAGGCACCATGGCCTTGCTCATCGGCAAGCCCGAATTCGCCAACCGCATCAAAGCCGTCATCCACATGGACATGGTCGGCGGCGGCCCGGAAACCAAAGCCGTATTTCACGTGACGCGCGGCCCCATGAGCCTTCCGAGTTTTGTTCACGATGTCGCCTGGGCTTTCGCCGATTGGCTCAACCTACAGTCCTACCAATTCGCTTCGACCGGAAGCGCCGCCTACCCGATGGTCGCGCCGGAAGGCGGCAAGGAACCTCTCCGTGCCGAGTCCACCGCCTTTACCATGGGTAGCGACCACGACGTCTACCAGGATTCATCCTTCGCCATCCCGGCCATCTATCTGAACGACTGGCCCGATCGCTTTATCCACACCAATTTCGATTCCGCCGCCAACATCGATCCCACCAAACTCAAGCGCGCCGCATTCATCGGCGCGGCGAGCGCCTATTACATCGCCGGGCTGACGTTAGAGAGGGCCAAGCTTTTTCAAGACGAAGTTGGCGCCGGACGGTTGGCCTTTCGGTTCGACGGCGGATGGGGTTATGCCGGCTTGCCGGAACGCGAAGTGGAAAACATAAGCCTGCAGCGCAAGTCAGCCAGCATGGCGACCGCCTACTCGCTCAAGAAATTTGTCCATGATCATGATCCCGAGGCACACGAATCCTGGGATGCGTTCAGGCAGAAGCTCGCCAGAGAAGAGCAACCCAAGGGACCAGGCGCGCTGCGATTTAAGCGCAAGTCCGAACCCAAAGGCCCGCCCACCGTTTTTGGCTACGATTATTTCGGGGAACACGTCAAATCGGCCGGCGTCCCTGCCCCCAGACTTCTCGATTTCGAAGGCCGGTGGGGCAGCGGTGAGGAGTACGCCTACGAGGTCGCCAACTTCGTCGACGGCCATCGCAACGCCCAGGAAATCCGCGACGCCGTCTCCGCCGAGTACGGTCCGGTCCCGCTCGAACTCGTTGTCGAATATCTCGAAGCCCTGGAAAAAATCGGCCTCATCGAACCGCGGAATTAGCTGGCCGAAATAACAAAAAAAGCTCCCCGTTTGGCCGCGGGGAGCTCCTGGTTTCTCCCTTGCTCTTTTGCGAAATGGCGACCTACGGCTGCGCAGAGGCGGACGTGTTGGTCGGCGTGGTCAGCAGCAGCCGCGTTCCGCTATCCAACCGCACGCTCTTTCCCGATGAAGCGATCACCGAGCCCTGGGTCGAATTCGAGGTCTCCGCGCTCAAGCTCAGTCCGTTCAAGCCGTACACGCCGCGGCTGCTTGCCGCCAGCTGTCCGGACGAATTGAGGCCGCCCGTTGCGCCCTGCGTTGTCGCGCCCGCTGCGGTATTGGCCGTCGAGTCCACGGTTGAAGTTGCCGCACCCGAAACATCTCCTGCGGTCCGCGCTGCCGTGCTGGCTGCGCCGCTCACGGCGCCTCCAACCGGCGCCGGCGTTCCACCGCCCGTACGGCTTGCGCCGCCCATCGAACCCGAAGCGCCCGAGCTTCCCATGCCCTGCAAATCATCTCCGCCAATCGCGGCCACTCCCGGGGGCGCCGCGATGGCTTGCAACGTAAGCTGCACCGCCATTTCCTGGCCGCCCTTCAGCTCCGCGCGATCAAACTGCACGCCCAGCGTCGAATCATTGTCGCCTTTGCCGCGTGCGCTCACTCGCGTCAGGTGTCCAACCAGGTTGGTCCCTTTCGGGAGCACCACTTTGCCGTCTTCCTTCACCGCTTCGGTGGTGCGAGCCGTCACCGCGTCGCCGACTTTCGCTTTCTTCGAATCGAGCGATTTGTCCAGCTCCGCCTTGACCGCTGTCCCCGCCGCCAGCGAGCTTTGCGCCTGCTGGCCCTTAGCTGCCATGCTGCCTTGCGCGGTTGCGGTGGCTCCGGCTTGGGCCGCTTCGGAGTACACGGGCGGCGCTACCAGCATCGAGCCGCTCCACAGCAGCGCGCTTGCCGCCATTAGATTCAGCATCCGTTCCATTTCTTCCTCCCGGCAGACTGCGCCGTTCAAGGATTCGCCCTCATGGCGAATCGTCTTCGCTGAGTTTCTGAAATAGAGAACGCACCCGGCGTGCCAGGAAGCCAAGTCGTTAAGATCAATTGTTTCTTTCAGTTGGAGCTAACGCTGGGGAAAAGAAAGAGCCTGCCCGTGGGTAGCTTTGTCCACGGACAGGCAGGATTTACAAGATGCTCCCTGGCCGACGTCAGGTCCGGAGCCTAGCGAACCTCAGGCGAAGATGAGGGCGGCTGAATCACGATCAGCAGGTGGGTTCCTGCCTCCAGCCGGACGCTCTTTTTCGCGCCGACCAGCACCGTGCCATGCGAACCCTCGGAAACCGGCGTAAAAATCCGCATGTTCGGTTCATAGAAAGCGCCCTTGCTGTCGACCGTAAAGCGGCCCTGGCGGTCGAGTCCGCCTTCAATTCGCTGCGCCGGCAGATCGGCCACGCTGCTTTTCCGCGGCGTCGTAAAGGTCGAAGGCATCATGACCGTGCCGCTCTTGCTAGCTGTTTTCGCACTGGAGTCGACATCTGGCGCGGGCATATTGTTCGCGATCCAGTCTTCTTCGTAATCCTTACGCGATGGAATCGTCGGCGCCGATGCCGGCGGTGCCAGCGCCTGAATTCCCGCATTCAGTGCGGCTTCTTGCCCGTTAGGCAAAGTCACGCGGTCAAACTCCACAAACAGCGCCGAGGTGCTCGTGCTGTCGCCGCCTGTGCGCACCACGTGCCCGGTGATCTTGCTGCCCTTTGGAATCAAAATGCTGCGCTGATAGGCCACCGCTTCATTCACCGTCGCGGTAACCGTGTCACCCGGCTTGCTGCGACTCGAGTCAAGGGCCGTTACCAGCGATGCGTTGATGGCGGTCCCGGCGCTGAGAGGAAGCGTGATCGCCGGCTGCGCGTCCGCATTGGGCTGCGGCGCCGGTTCGTCCAGGCGATTTCCGGTCTGGCTCATGCTCGCCCCTGCAAACAGAATTGTCAGGAGCGCCGTGCCTGTGACTTTCAAAGTCATACGGCCTCCTTTCTCGTGGGCTGAGACGCCCTGGGAGAGCTAGACAGAGTTCTCCCCTTATCATACCACCAATTGTGAATGCAAAGGGCGCGCCATTCCCTAAACCCTTGTTTTTGTGCCTCCTCTGTGCAAAAAGCCCACGCCAAACCATGTACGGAATGCCCGGTTTACAGTGCCGGTACCCATGTTTTACCCGATAACTGTGGTTTTTCCGCGACAGAGGGCCGGGTCGCGGTCCGGGTAGCCCGGATTAGGCGATAATCCCTAGCGGTTTGGCGAGCTCGGCCAGGACGTCGGCAGCCTTCACCAGCTGCTCTTTCTTGTGCCCGGCGCTGACCATCGCGCGCAGGCGCGCCTTTCCCTCGGCCACGGTCGGGTAGCCTACGGCCGGGGCGAACACGCCCGCATCAAAAAGCTGCTTCGAAAACTCGAAGGCCTTGGCCGCATCTCCCACGTGGATCGGCACGATCGGCGTCTCGCTGCCCTTGAACTGGAAACCGCGCTTCTTCAGCTCGCGCTTGAAGAGTTTGGTGTTGGCCCACAATTTCTTGACCAACTTCTCGCCAGCCGGAGAATCCAGCAGCGAAAATGCCGCCATGCACGCCGCCGCGGTAGCAGGGGTGTGCGAAGTCGAAAACAGGAACGGTCGCGCCCGCAAATAAAGGAAATCGATCAGGTCGCGCGATCCGCAGACATACCCGCCCATCACGCCGATCGCTTTGCTCAACGTGCCTACTTGAATGTGCACGCGCCCGTGACAGTTCCAATGATCGATGGTGCCGCGCCCTGCGCGCCCCAGCACCCCGCTGGCGTGCGCGTCGTCCACCATCATGATGCAGTTGTACTTTTCTGCGAGATCGCACAGTTCCGGCAGCGGCGCGATGTCGCCGTCCATCGAAAACACGCCGTCGGTGATGATCAGCTTTTTCCCGGGAAAATCCGCGTGTTCCTCGAGGATGCGCTCGCAATCCTTCACATCCTTGTGTTTGAAAACCTTGATGGTGGCGCGCGATAGCCGGGCGCCGTCGATGATCGAAGCGTGGTTCAGCTCATCCGATATGATCAGATCTTCCTTGCCCAGCACGGCGGAAACCGTGCCCGCGTTGGCGGTAAATCCGGACTGGAACACCACGCACGCTTCCACGTTTTTGAACTTCGCGATCTGCTCTTCCAGCTGCATGTGCAGCTGCAGGGTTCCGGCGATGGTGCGCACCGCGCCCGCGCCCGCACCCAGGGTCTTCGCCGCGTCCACCGCCGCTTTGCGCAATGCTTTGTGGGTGGTCAAGCCCAGATAGTTGTTCGACGCCAGGTTGATCACCTCCTTGCCGTCGAACATTGAGACCGGCTTCTGCTCGCCTGCGAGAACTCGCAATTTCGGCGCGACACCCTTGGCGCGCAGATCCTTCAGCTGTTGGCTCACGTATTCGAGCGGATTCTGCCGGGTGATTTGCACAGCAGACTCTGACATGTCTTGACTCCTTTATCCGATCCGGTTTCGACTGACTGTTCGGACGAAAGCTCCTCGGATTGAACTCCCGGGGCGGGCAGGGCGGGCAGGATTTCATTCTGCCCTTTCCCGAGCTCATCGGCAAATCAACTTTGAAAATTCCTGACTCGGAGAAGCCGCGAGAAACCGGCGGCCGAATATTTCGATGCACTACTGCGGCATTCCGTTCGGGTACATGAGTATTTTCCCGGCCAGCCCGCCCTGTAGTTTCCTGAACGCGTCTTCGAATTGCTCGAGTTTTACGCGCTCGCCGAACAGCGGCTCCAGGTTCAATCTTCCCGCCTTCAGCAGCGCGGTCATCTGTACCCAGGTCTCGTACATTCTCCGCCCGTAGATCCCCTGCACCGTAGCACCCTTGAAGATCACGTCATTCACCAGGTCCAGCGGAACATTCTCGGTCGGAATTCCCAGCAGCGAGGCCCGGCCCCCAGCGCGCAGCGCTTTGAATCCCTGCTGGATCGCCGCTGGGTTGCCGCTCATTTCTAGCAGCACATCCACGCCGGTTTGCTTGGTGTCGCTCAGGATTCTGGCCGGCGCGTCCTCGGCCAGCGGATTGATCACCGCGTCCGCCCCCATCTTTTTCGCCATGCCGCGGCGGTGCTCGTTGGTTTCGGTGGCAAACACCGTGGAACTTCCGCAGGCCTTGGCTACGGCAATGGACATCAATCCAATCGGCCCGCAGCCGGTGACCAGAACGGTTTGCCCGGCAATGGCTCCCGCCAACACCGTGTGCACCGCATTTCCCAAAGGATCAAGAATCGCGCCGTAGCGCTCGGGGATCGCCGGATCCAGTTTGATGATGTTGGACGCGGGGATCTTTACCAGTTCGGCGAAGGCACCGTCCTGGTCGATGCCGATGATTCTCACGTTGGGGCAGATGTGCGCTTCGCCCACCCGGCATTGGTGGCAGTGCCCGCAGTTTACGTGCATCTCCGCGCTGACAAAATCGCCGGGCTTCAGCGCTCGGACTTCGCTGCCCACTTTCTCGACGAAGCCGCAGAATTCATGCCCCAGCGTTACCGGCGGCTTGATGCGCGATTGCGACCAGCGGTCCCATCCGTAAATATGCAGGTCCGTGCCGCAGATCGAAGCGACTTTCACGCGCACCAAAACATCGCTCGGACCGAGTCCCGGAACGGTCGCAGATTCGAGTGAAAGGCCACGCGCCGGGCTCATTTTTCGCAGGGCTTGCATTGTGCTTGGCATGTGAGCTGGTTCGCCGATGATCCAGCCAGCGATGCTAACACACGGCTTCCACGCTCTGCGAACGCGCGCAGAATACTGGGACCACCAAGAGAAAAACAACTAGACGTCGCAAAGATCGGCGGCTTCGCGCAGCGACGTGAGCGGATCGCGGGACGGGACGAATTCGTGCGCCACGTAGCCTTTGTAGCCGCTGGCGACAATGCCGCGCATCACGCCGTCCCATTGCACTTCCTGGGTGCCGTCGAGTTCGTGGCGGCCGGGTACGCCGCCGGTGTGGAAATGGCCCATCCACTGAATGTTTTTCTGGATGGTAGAGACCAGATCACCTTCCATGATCTGCATGTGGTAGATGTCGTAGAGCAGTTTGACACTGGGCGAGTTCACGGCCGAGACGACTTCGATGCCCCAGGCGGAGTGATCGCACATGTAGTCGTGGTGGTCCACTTTGCTGTTGAGCAGCTCCAGGCAGATGTTGACGCCGTTGTCTTCGCCGATTTTCTTCAGCTTGTTCAGGCCGGCGATGGTGTTTTTCGCGCCTTCGGCATCGGACATGCCCTCGCGGTTGCCGGAAAACGTGATGACGTTCGGCACCCCGGCTTTTGCGGCCAGCGGAATATTCTTGCGGAAGCTTTCTTCGATGGCGGCGTGATTTTCCACGCGGTTCAGCGCCTTGGAGATGCTGCCGCCGCCGGCGTAGCCCATGCTGCAGACGAGTCCATAGCGGCGCGGGACTTCCCATTCGGAAACCTCGAGCAAGTCCACGGCTTTCAAGCCGATGTGCGCGGAGTACTCGCAGAGCTTGTCGAGCGGAATTTTCTGGTAGCACCAGCGCGAGACCGATTGCTTGATGTTGCCTTTTCTCGAGATGGGCTTATCGGACTGCGGCCACGCAGCGGATGGAAGAGCGGCCATGGTGACTCCGGAAAGGGCGGTTTTCAAAACGTCGCGACGCGAAAAGTTGGACATGTGCTTGGTCTCTGCGGCCCGCGTGTGGACGAAGGACGGTTTGCAATCGCTTGCACGACTCGAGCCGCGACGGACTCCTCCCGTTTGGGACCAGATGTTAGCACACGCTGTCGGCCGGACGACTTGCCGCACGCCAGGAAGCCGAGCTAGGGATGGTCTTGGCTCGGGCGCGGGAGACCGGGCCGATCAAAAATCACACGTCCATCGCTAGACTCACGCCCGCCAGGCCTTGCTCGTGGAGGCAAGCCAACGGCTGACGGGGTCGCTGAGAGAGGCGACGCACAGGGCGGCAAGGAGGCCGGTGAAGACGTCCATGGTGTAGTGCGCGCGAAGAGCGATCACAGCGGCAACTTCGACCAAGACCAGAAGGATGGCGCAAACGGTCAGCCAGGTCTTGTGCAGGCGGATGAGCTCGGCTGCGCCGAAGACGGCGATGGCGGTGTGACCGCTGAAGAAGAAATCGTTGGCGACGCCGTAAGTGACCAGAAGCGACGGGAAGCCGGGATCGTGCCAGATCATTCCGGGCGGAGGCGGCAGCGCGCAGAGCGCCTGCATGACCTGGCGAAGGATGAGCAGCATCGCCAGGCCCAAAAGGGGGCGGAGTCTGGCGGCGAAGATCCAGGAGCCCAGCAGAAAAATGCCCAAGGCGTCGATGCCGAGCGAGCTCAGGATGAGCAGCGCGTCCGCGGCGCGTGGAGAGTTTTCCAAGTAGGAATGCAAGGGCGCGGTGAGACGATGCAGGCCGTCGCCAATGGCTCCGGCATCGCCGGCTCGTCGGCCGAGCAGGGACTGCGTCCAGAACCAAATTACCAGCGCGACGGCGCTTATCGCTACGCGCAGGGCCAGCGACTTCCAGCGCGCGCCTGGCGCCGCGGCTTCTGCCGCCGGCGGCTCGGGGGGCGCGATCTCAGGCCAGCTCATGGCCGAGCTCCTTGACGCGGCGCAGGTCGAGCTTTCCCGTGCCGAGATAGGGCATGGCTTCGATGCGGCGGAACTGGTCCGGGCGCGGCTTCCAAAGCGCCGGCAAGTCGAGCTCGCCTAGCTTCGTCAAAACTTCCTGCAGAGCTTCGTCGTCGAGCGTATGCAAAATGATCAGTCGCTCGCCTTTTTTCTCGTCGGGGATGGCGGTGACGACGAAAACCTGCTCTGGCGCCGCCGACAGCTCCTGCAACTTCTCTTCGACCTTGATATGCGGGACCATTTCGCCGCCGATCTTACTGAAGCGGCTCATGCGGTCGGTGATGCGTACGAAACCGTCTTCGTCAATGGCGGCGATGTCGCCGGTGTTGTACCAGCCGTCACGGAGAACTTCAGCGGTTTTTTCCGGCTTGTTCAAATAGCCTCGCATTACGTTGGGTCCGCGTACCAGAAGCAGGCCGGCCTGATTCGCTTGCAGAACAGCCTGGGTTTCCGGATCGACCGTGCGCAGAACAATTCCCGGCAAGGGGTGACCGATGCTGCCGCGCTTGGCTCCGACCTGGCGGAAGAAGGCGGCGCGAAAGTCCATGGTGTTGACCGCTACGACCGGCGAACATTCGGTGCAGCCGTAGCCCTCGAGCGGGCGAATCCCGAATTGATCCTCGAAAGCTTCGGAGACCTGCACGGGCAGTTTTTCCGCGCCGGCGATCACGTAGCGCAGGCTGCCGAAATCCTCCGGCGCGCAACGCTTGGTGTAAGCGCGCAGAAAGGTCGGTGTGGCGATGAGCAGCGTGACCCGGTACCTGCTGACCAGCGCGCCGATGGTGCGGGCGTCGAGCGGGTTCGGATGATAAACGCACCCGATGCCGACGGCGGTGGTGAGACACAGCGTGGCCGTGAAACCGAAGGAGTGGAAAAAGGGAAGGATGCCCAAGATGCGGTCGTCGCGATGCAGCATGAACACCTGGTTGAGCTGCTCAACGTTCGAAGCGATGTTGAAGTGGGTAAGCAGAACGCCCTTGGGATCGCCGGTCGAGCCGCTCGAGAAGATGATGGTGGCGAGATCGTCGAGGCCCGGTTTTTCGTCCGCACCGGCAAGTTTTTCGATGGCCCGCGCCGGATAGAACAAGGCAGCAAAGAGCGAAATCATTTTTTCGCCGAAGCCCGGCTTTAGGGCGAGCTCTTCAAGGTAAACGGCCTTGGCGGGCGGCTGGATTTTGATTTTTTCAAGGAAGGCGCGCGAGGTGACGGTGGTGGTGATGCCGCTTTGCTGCGCGCAGGAGTCCACGACCGGCTGCGAGGCGGTGTAGTTGAGATTGACGGGGGCCTTGCCGGCGAACATGGCGGCGAGATTGACGAGCGCTCCGCCAATCGAGGGCGGGAGCAGAACGCCGACGTGTTTTTGACCGGCCCAGATCGGGCGCAGGCGGCGCGCCAGGAAAATGGTCTTGCCGAGCGCGGAAAGGAATCCCAGCTTCGGCGTCTGGAAATCGGACATGGCGAAACGGAAGGGATGACGGCGCGCGGTCTCCAAAAACGACCGCGGAATGGTCTTCATCAGCGGCTTGCGGCGCGCGAAAGCGTCGGCGCCCAATTCGAGCACGGACTGGCGGGCTTCGCTGGCGGTGACAGTTGCCGGCATGGGCTCGCCGAAGCTGACGCGCACCGGGTAGGGAATCTTGCGCGGCCACTTCCAGAAAAATTTGCCGCCGGAAAAACTGAAGATGGAGCCCCAAATGCCGTCGATATGAACGGGAATGACCGGCACGTCCACGCCTTTGAGTATGCGCTCCATGCCGCGGCGGAAAGGCATCATCTGGCCGATGCGGGTCATCTGCCCTTCGGGGAATATGCAGACAAGTTCGCCGTTTTGCAGGGCGCGGGTGGCTTCGCGCAGGGAGTGGATCATTTCGCGCGGGCCCTGATCGGAAGCGATCGGAATGACGCCCAGGATCTTCGCAAACGGCTTGACCAGCCAGTGCTGGTAGGAGCCTCGGAACATCAGGAAGCGGACCGGGCGATCGGTGGCGGCGATGACCAGAGCGGCGTCAGTCATGGAAGCGTGATTCGGAACGAGCAGCGCTCCGCCGCGCGGCGGAACCTTTTCCGCGCCGGCGATATCCATGCGATAGATGGTATGGGCGGCGAACCACAGCAGAAGGCGAAGGAGCGAGTCGGGGAGAAGCCACAACGTGTAGGCGCCCGCGGCTAAAGACAGCAGCGCGGTCCACAGGAAGAACGTGTCCAAACCGACGTGCAGGTAGTGTGTGAAGCCGGAATAGATGGCGGACGCGACCAGTACGCCCACAAAGGAGAGCCAGTTGGCGTAGGCGATCACACCGCCTTTTTTGTCTTCGTCGGGGCGGTGCTGGATGAGCGCATTTATGGGAACGACGAAGAAGCCTCCGGCGAAACCCAACGCGCCCAGCAACCACATCACTTGCGGGAAGGTCAGGCCGTTGACGGAAATGAGGCTGCCGAAAATGGCCATGCCGACGCCGCCCAGCGGGATGAGGCCGTACTCGATCTTGCCGCCGGAGAGATAACCGGCGGCGAAACTGCCGAGGCCGATGCCGATGGCTAGCGCGGCTTGCAGGTAGCTGCCGCGGGTTTCGTCGAGGTGCAGGATTTCGCGGCCGTAGAAGACGATGACGAATTGCAGCAAAGCGCCCAAAAACCAGAAGTAGGTGTTGCCGACGACGGCTAGTTTCAGCGGGCGATCGGGGCGCACGAGACGCCACTGGGCGCCCAAATCGGCAAAGATGTTGAGGCGGAATCTCTTGCCCGGGTCGCCCGCGGGAACGCGCGAAATCAGCAGGCTCGAAAGCAGTCCGAACAGGGTCAGGCCGGCGAAAATCACGCCCGCCCAGGCTTCGCGGCCGCGAAACGTCTGCGCCAGAAAAGACCCAAAAACCGTGCCGGCGATGATGGCGATGAAGGTCGTAAGTTCCAGAATGCCGTTGCCCCAGGAAAGTTCCTCGGCCGGCAGCAATTCGGGAAGGAGGCCATACTTCGAAGGACCAAAGAGGGCCGCCTGCGTGCTGGCCAGAAAAATGACGGCGAAGGCGAGATAGGGATTGCCCTGCCGGAAGGCAAAGATGGCAAAAAGCATGGCCGCGATTTCAAAGACTTTGGTGGCGATGGTGACGCTGCGCTTGCTGAAGCGGTCGGCGAGGTAGCCGCCGGTCATGGAGAAAAGCAGGAAGGGGATGGCGAAAAGATTGCCGATGAGGAAGACGCCGAAGTCCTTTTCCGCTTTGCTCGGATTTTGCCCCAGGATCAGATAGATCACGAAAAACTTCAGGCCATTGTCGTTGAAAGCGCCCTGGAATTGAGTGGCGATGAGGCTCCAAAAGCCTAGGCGCCAGGACTTCGGTTGTGCCGGTCCGCCTAGCTGCATGCGCAGCCCCTCCCGGTGGGCTTCCCGCTGCGTGGTGCGGAATGCGGTGAAGTGGTCGCGGAAATTATAGCGGGAGCTCCCCGCGTTGTGTGGAAGGCAATTTCGCGCTGCAAGCGATTCGATACCTCGGCCGCGGGCCACGGAGGGCATAGAGCGTTTGGTACACTAGCGCTCGTGAGTCCCGACCAGGGTTCGACCCGAAAAAAACTCTTCCTTGTGGATGCCATGGCCCACGTCTACCGGGCGTTTTTTGCGCCGATGATGCGGATGAACGCGCCAGACGGCACACCGACCAAGGTGCCGTTCCTGTTCGCCAATATCCTGAAACGATTGCTGAAGGACTACCAGCCGGAATACCTGGCCATAGTATTTGATCCGCCGGGAGCGACGTTTCGCGACAAACTGTTCGAAAAATACAAGGCGCAGCGGCAGCCCATGCCGGATGAGATGAAACAGCAGCTGCCGTATGTGCGCCGGCTGTGCGAAGCGATGCGCATGCCGATCGTCGAGGTGAACGGATATGAAGCGGACGACGTGATCGGGACGCTGGCGGTAAAGGGCGCGGCGGGCGGGCTGGAAGTGCTGATCGTCTCAAACGACAAAGACATGATGCAGCTGGTGGGCGACGGCGTGAAAGCGCTGCGCACGGGATCGGGCGGGGCGAAAGCCGACGTCATGGTCGACGCAACAAAGGTGCAAGAGATTCTGGGCGTGGCGCCAGAGCGCGTGGTGGACCTGATGTCGCTGATGGGTGACACGGTCGACAACATTCCCGGAGCGAAGGGAATCGGGGAAAAGGGCGCAGCCGAGCTGATCCAGAAATATGGGCTGGTGGAGAACGCGCTCGATCACGCCGATGAAGTAGCCAACAAGCGCTACCGCGAGGCGCTGCAGCAGCAGCGCGAGCAAGTGCTGATGTCGAAGCAGCTGGCGAAAATTTCCACCGATGTGCCGATCGAGCTGACCCTGGAAGGACTGAGGATTCAGCCGCCAGACGCTATGGCGCTGGCCGGCCTTTACCGGGAGCTGGGGTTCACGTCGCTGCTGAAGGAACTGGGAGAGGGGGCGCGGACCTATCCGGTGCGGGAGGAGGCAGGGCCCGCGAGGAAGCGGGACTACGCGGAGTTTTCGGATGTGGGCGAGTTTCGCGAGTGGTTGCAGAAATTGCCCGCGAAAAAGCCCTTGTCACTGTGGCTGCACCTCGATGCGGCGGGACGGGAAACCGACGGATTTGGGAGCAAGGTGAAGGGGATTGAGGTTTCGTCGGAGAGCGGCGAAGGGCGGCTAATCTGGGTGGACCAGAAGGAAGAGGCGCTCGAAGCGCTCGCACCGGCGCTAGGGGATAGCAAGCGGGCCAAGATCGTGCACGACCCGAAAGTGTTTCAGCTGATGCTGGGGCCGGTCGAGAATATCGAGCACGCCACGCAGTTCTATTCCTATCTGCTGCGACCTACGACTTCAAAGCATGACCTGGCGGACGTGGTGTTCCGTCAGTTCAATACGCCGCTGGGCGGCGGAGCGGGGGAGCATGCCGATTCTTTGCACCGGCTGGCAGCCGCGCTGCGGCCTTTGCTCGAAGAAAAGAAACTGACCGACGTTTACGAAAAGATCGAGCTGCCGCTGGCGGAAGTACTCGCGGAGATGGAACGCATAGGCGTGCGGGTTGATCCGGAAGCGCTCGGCAAGCTTTCCGAGTCCATGGAAAAGGAAGTGCGGCGGCTCGAGAAAGAGATCTGGGAGTTGGCGGGCACGGAATTCAACGTCAATTCGCCGATTCAGCTGGCGGAGATTTTGTTCGACAAGCTGAATCTAGGCGCGGCGCCGAAGCGAGGAAGGGCCAAAGCGCGTTCGACGGCGGCGGAGATTCTGGAGGAGCTGAGCGCACAGCACCCGGTGCCGCGGAAAGTGATCGAGTACCGCGAGGTGGCGAAGTTGAAATCGACCTATGTCGACGCGCTGCCGAAGTTGATCCACCCTGAGACCGGACGGGTGCACACGAGCATCAGCCAGACGGTGGCGGCGACAGGCCGGCTGAGCTCGAGCGATCCGAACCTGCAAAACATTCCGATTCGCACCGAACTCGGCCGGCAGATTCGCGCGGCGTTTGTGGCGGAAAAAGGGAAGATCCTGCTGTCGGCCGATTACTCGCAAATTGAACTGCGGGTGATGGCGCATTTTTCCCGGGACCCGGTGCTGGTCGAAGCCTTCCGAAACGGCGAAGACATTCACGCCCGCACGGCGCAGGAAGTGTTTGGCGTCGGTCCGCTGGCGCAGACCGCGGAGCATCGGCGGGCGGCGAAGGCCATCAATTTTGGCATCATTTACGGGCTTTCGGCGTTCGGCCTGGCGCAGCAGATCAATGTGCCGCAGAAAGAGGCGGCGAGTTTTATTGCGGCCTATTTTGCGCGCTACCAAGGCGTGAAGGCTTACCTCGATCGCGTGCTGGAGGAGACGCGCAGGAGCGGAGAAACGCGGACGTTATTCGGGCGAATCCGGCCGATGCCGGAGATCCTGTCGCCGCAGCTGCAGTTGCGGAATTTTGCGGAGCGGACGGCGCTCAATTCTCCGCTGCAGGGGACGGCGGCGGATCTGATCAAGCTGGCGATGATCGCGATTTACAAGCGGCTCGGCGAAGAGAAATTGCAGGCCAAGATGATTTTGCAGGTGCATGACGAGTTGCTGTTTGAGGCGCCGGTGAAGGAAAAACAGGCTTTGCAAAAGCTGGTGCAGGAAGAGATGGAAGGCGTGTACCAGTTGGAAGTGCCGCTCGAAGTGGAAGTTTCGACGGGACCGAACTGGCGTGACATGGAGTAGCACCGCAGGCCGTTTGCCAGGATCCCTAGCGAAGCTTTCTGCCTCCGCTCCCCTGCAAAGAAAAGAGATTTCCGCCTTACCTCGGCCGCTCCCAAGCAAAAATTCCTTTGGTGCTTGCGCGATTCGCGGGTGTAGAATCCGCGTAACTAGCCAGCTGGGTGGGCTGGCTCACGATTCGTTCGTCGTGACTGAACATACGGGAGTCATCCGCAGCCAGGAGGTAGTTATGCGCCACGGATTGGTCTGCGTGGGAGTGGTACTCTTTACCGGTTTCAGCATCTCTACTGCGCAACAACAAGAAAAGGGTAAGGACAACGCAGCTGCGCCGGCTGCGGTTGTGGCATCAACAGATGCGGCTAAGCCCTCGGGCGGAGCGGAGCGCAAGAATCCCGTGAAGGCGACGCCTGAAGGGCTTGCGGCGATTAAGAAGATTTACGGGTACGACTGCGCGATGTGCCATGGCGCGACCGGAGACGGGAAAGGCGACGTTGCGGCTTCCATGAACCTGACGCTCAAGAGCTGGCGCGATGCGACGGTGCTGTCGGGAATATCGGATGGCGATATGTACGACCTGATCTTGAAGGGCAAAGGGAAGATGGTCGGGGAGGGAGACCGCCTGACGCCGGAAAAGGCCTGGACCATGGTGCATTACGTGCGGTCGCTTGCCAAGAAGGAAGGTGGCGCGGAAAAGGTTGGAGAGAAAGACGCGGCCGCGCCGCCGAAGTCGTAGTCGCAGCAACGCAACCTACAGATTGGGCTGGATTGCTGGGCGCCGTGGGGCGTGCGCTAGTCTGTGCTGTCGCTCGATGTTGACCAGGGGGGGACATGCAGCACTCGCCGCAGTTCTTGAGACTTGTAAATGACGCGAAGACGCGGGTGAAGGAGACCAATGTAGCGGACGTCAAGCGGCGAATGGACAGCGGAGAAACCTTTCTGTTGGTGGATGTGCGAGAAGACAACGAATGGGCGAGAGGACACTTGCCCGGCGCCGTGCACATGGGCCGCGGAGTGATCGAACGCGACGTCGAGACGAGCGTGCCGGAAACCGGTACGAAAATGATCTTGTATTGCGGAGGGGGATTCCGGTCGGCGCTGGTGGCGGACAACCTGCAAAAGATGGGCTACACGAACGTGGAGTCGATGGATGGCGGTTGGCGCGGATGGAACGAAGCGGGGTTGCCGACGGAAAAGGGCTGAGCAGACGAAGCATCTGTTATACACTTCCCGAATGAAGCGAGTGGTGCAAAGTCGGCGCAAAGTGTTTGGGCAACTCCTCGAGCATGCCCGCCGCCAGCCGCATCGAGAATGCTGCGGGATTCTGACGGGGCGGGACGGCGTAATCACCCAGGCGTCCCTGCGAAGAACGTAGCGGCTGATCCGATCAGGAATTACGAGATTGCGCCCAAAGAGATGGTGCGCCTAACGAAGCAATTCCGCGAGCGACGGCTTGCATTCTTGGGCATCTATCACTCGCATCCGAACTGGATGGACGTTAACGAGCCTTCGCCCAAAGACATCGCGCTTGCCTACTATTCTGGAGCGATCTATTTCATCGTCACGCCCCGGCCATACGCAACTACGCCCGTACCGGCATTTTCAATCCGGGATGGTCGTGCGATGGAACTGGAAATCCAGGTCCTGCCCTGAGCGTAAGTTTTCTTTGAATCAGCGTTCGCAAACGAGTTTAGCCTTTGAAACTGCGGCGTTTAGACTTCGAGTTAGCGTTGCGTCCACCCATTGAATCCACCCCGTTCTAGGGGCGCCCTCTTATGATGCGTTAACCCGGAACTAACTCGAACTGGGGTGCCTTTCTTCTCATCGCCAGTTGGCGTTGAAAATGACTTCAGTTATGATTCGCCGCTATGATGAAGAAAATCGCTAGATTAGTCTTTGCTATGGGTGCTCTCGGCATCGGCGTTCTCGCGCAAAATGGCCAGGACGAAGCCGAACTACGACGGAAGATTGTCGGTACTTGGAAACTCGCATTCGAGGAAGACACATTGCAGGACGGCAGGAAAACTCATGAATTCGGCGCAAACGGCAAAGGCTATCTGATGTATGCGGCAGATGGACATATGTGTGCCGTCGCAATGAATCCGGATCGGCCAAAATGGAAGAATCCAGCAAATCCTACGCAACAGGAGAAAGCGGAAGCCTTCGACGGTTCGTACGGCTATTGCGGTCCATACCAGATAGACACGAAACACAATCAGCTGGTTCATCTACCTGAGGTTTCGACTGGGCCTGGATATGTCGGAACCCGGCAACTCAGACCCTATCAGTTCGAGGGGAATCGGCTCATTTTGAGTGGCGGCACTGTGGAAGACGAACCGCAGGTGGCGTCATGGAAGGTTGTGTGGGAGAAGGTCAGATAGGATCCTGGCCCCCTGAGAGCGATTTGAACGGGTCGACCACCCGTAACGCATTTGCGTGAACGGCTTGACTTTCTATCGCATCGCGGGTGCGACCGATTGCGGATCGAACAGTAAAGGAAAGAACTGGCCGCCCATCTTATTGCCGCGGGGAATGATAGGAACGCCGGTGAGCAGTGGTTCATCCGCATTGGACATGACGCCGTCGCGAAATACGTTTATAACCGTGGCGCGCCGCGGCGCCGGTGTATTGTTGGCGTACGACCCGTGCATGGTTCGAGCATGATGGAACGAGCTTTCCCCCTTCTTGAGCTCCACCGCAACCGGCTCGAATTTTTCCTTTAGTTCTTCGGGAAGGAGGTCGCGAATGCCGTCCATTTCTCCCGTTAACACCGGCTTGGGCAGGTCGGGCCATTTGTGGCTGCCCGGAATGTAGTTCAAACAGCCATTTTCCCGGGTGGAATCGTCGAGACCAATCCAGCAGGTGAGATGGGCCAGGGGAGTCGTGCGTGTCCAGTACGAATAATCCTGGTGCCACGCCACTACGCCGCCATGTTTTGCCGGTTTGCAGAACAGCTGGTCGTGCCAGAAGCGCACTGGGCCGCCCAGTAGCTGCGATGCTGGCACCAAAAACGCGGGATTCCAGAGGAGATCGTGAAAGCCGGGCAGCACGCGCCAGGCGCCCAAGGCGTGAAAGACGACTCGGTTCGGATCGGTCGATTCGTTGGAATGGTATTCGTGAAACAGTTGCCGGCCAGGATGTTCCGGATTCATCAGCTGTCCCAATTCACCGCGCAGAACTTCCACTTGCTCGTCCCTGAATATGCGAACGCCCTTCAGATAGCCATTTTCGCGAAAGAAGTCGAGCTGTTCTTCGTTCAGGCGATACTGCTCCCAGTCAGCGGGAAGCCCGGCAAGAAGCGTGCCGACCGGTTGGTGATATCGCGAGAGATCTTCGATCATGAGGACACCAGAAAACGCAAGGAACCGCGTTCTGAGGGAGTGGCAAATATAGCGCCTTTCCTGAGCAGAAGCGAACAACTTGCGGCACGACGTGCCGTTCAGACCGTGCGCGGTCCTCGACTCATAGGTAGTCGGTGGCGCAGGTCAGTCTCTAAACCTGCGAGAAGGCGCCAAAATCCTGGGTAGTCCAACGAAGCGGCATGGCGAGTCTTGTTCCGTAATGACGCGCAATACAACTTCACCCGCTTCAAGCGGGCCCTCACGGGCGTCATTGGGCATCCTTGCGATAAACTCAGCCGGGCAATCCAACCAAAGAGCGCGCAGCCAAGCGTTCCTTCAGAGAGGAAAGACTGACAGAAAAGTCACAACCATGACCGATTCCACCCGGAAGAATTCCCAGCTCCTTTCTATGTTCCTGTACATCTAACAACTTGCAGCAGCCAGGCGCTTCTGCAAGCTGGCAGGTGTATTGCCTAAACTCCCTTTGGGCTATGCGTCTTACGGCCTGTCGTCCCAAATCGCATTCTGCCCCTTCGTCAGCAGCTAGGACTGAACCGGAACCTATGATCGGCAAGACCATCTCCCACTACCACGTGCTGGAAAAACTCGGCAACGGCGGAATGGGCATCGTTTACAAGGCGAAGGACACTCGGCTCGACCGCGAAGTAGCCCTGAAATTTCTCTCCAGCGCTTTTGCCCAGGATCCGCAATCGCGGCAGCGTTTTCAGAGGGAAGCAAAGGCGGCGTCGGCGCTCAATCACCCGAACATCCGCACCGTTTTTGACTTTAGGGAGGAAAGCGGGCAAGCCTTCCTGGTCATGGAGTATCTCGATGGGGCGCCGCTCAAAGATCTCATCCGCGAGCATCCCCTCGACCTGCAACCCTTGCTGGGAATTTCCCTGGAGGTTGCCGATGCGCTGGCAGCGGCTCATGCCAAAAACATTATCCATCGCGACATTAAACCGTCGAACATCTTCGTGAACGAACGGGGACAAGCCAAAGTCCTGGACTTCGGCTTAGCGAAAATCACGGTTCCGGGCGATGACGAGACCGAAATTACTCAGGAAGGAGCCCTGGCCGGCACAATACCGTACATGTCGCCGGAACAACTGAACGGCCGAAGCGTGGATCATCGCACCGACATCTTCTCCCTGGGTGTCGTCGTATACGAGATGGCCACAGGTCAGCGGCCATTCGCCGGCGAGACACTCATGGCCGTCAGCTCCTCGATTTTGCGCGACCAGCCGCAACCGATCAGTGAACTGCGCGCCGAACTGCCCGCAGGTTTGGACGCAATCGTGGAGCGCTGCCTCGCAAAAGAACCCGACGGTCGGTATGCCTCTGCCGAGGAACTGCGGGAGGCGCTGGTAGCGTTGTCGAGTGAAATGCCTTCAAGTTTCGGTAAGACTATCTCCGCGAATCGCCGTAAAGCATCAATTGCGGTCCTGCCGTTCATCAATCTGAGCGCTGATGCCGATGGCGAATTTTTCGCCGACGGTGTTACCGATGAAATCACCGACGCGTTGGCTCAGATTGAGGAACTGCGAGTCGCGTCGCGCAGTTCCGCCTTTGCCTTCAAGGGCAAACATCCCGACCTGCGCGTCGTGGGCACGCGCCTCGGGGTAAGAACGGTGCTCGAAGGAAGCGTTCGCACGGCGGGCAAGCGGGTACGTGTCATCGCCAGGCTCAGTGATGTGAGCGACGGCTATCTTCGCTGGTCCGAGCGCTACGACCGCAAACTCAAAGACATTTTTGCAGTGCAGGATGACCTGGCCAGCGCCGTCGCTGAACGCCTGCTCTACGATCTCATCGGCGGAAAAGAAACCGTCCGCACGGCCATCGAATCATTTTGCCGAAGTGTGCTTGGGGACGAAACGATCAAGCACTTCTTCAGGAAGACCAATCTAGCGCGCCTCCGGTCGCACTTGACCGCATTCCTTTCGACGCTCCTTGGCGCGCGGGCTCCCTATGCCGGTGAGGATCTAACCGCCGCGCATGCCGAGCCCCGTCACCACGGGTTGCACGACGCTCACTTTGACGCCGTCCTGCGGCATTTCCGAGCGTCGCTGCAAGGGGTCGGCGTCCACACCCACATCCTCGAGAAAATCATGAAACTGCTCGAAAATAAGCGGGCCGCCGTTCTCAGCCGCTAGCCGAACCCCAACAGAGGCACTACGATTACATTTTTTCTGCGGATTTGGAGCTCACCAGGGTTGATCAGCGGCCAATCGGCAGCACTTCAACGGGACAGTGGGCGAATCTGAGTTGACAGAGCTTGCCGGCTCTGGTGAAAAAAGCGGGATCGCCGCCGTCCATTTCCCCGCACCTTTTCTGCTGACCGGGACTGGCAATGAGGGGTGCTCGATTGATAAGTGTGCCCGCATAGCTTTTGGTCCGAACACCAATGCGTTCTTCAGTTCAGGTGCCTGGTTTGTTCGGCTTATCATTCATCTGTCGGCTCTTCAGAAAGTGCAGAACGACCTTGATTCCATTCTCTTCGTACTCCAACCGCAGGACGGATTGCTTGTTCTTCACCACAATGGGGAAGTAGAGGTACCCCGCAACTGGTGATGAGACTTTGCCTTCGAGTAGGCCCTTATCAGTCAGTTCGGCTTCCACGACGGCGCGGTCCCTCTCGCTTACTGGAATTGGCTTACCGTCAAGAACGTCTACGCCGATTTCTGCCCCCATGTGGCCCCCGTGCGGACCGACGACGGCACCGCCGGAAGGAGTAACAATAGCTTCGTCCGGTGATTTCGATTGTTGCGGCAGCTTGGCGGCAATAGCTGTTGCGCGGGATGGTTTGACGCCAGTATCCGTCCCGGCAAGGTAAAGTGAGAAATCGGCCAGCGAGACGGTACGCTCTTCGTCCTTTTGCGGATAAAGAGCGACTTCGATGACCAGACAAGTACCACTCACATCGAAGGAAAACGCTTTGCGTACTTCCGCGGGACTCAGCAATGCGGCCCCAACCTTCCCGGCGTGTAGGGGGTAGCGGTCGGCGGATGCTCTGGGAACTATGCCTTTTGGCCCTGCTGTCGCGACGGATGGCAGAACCATGAGAAAAACGCCTGCGAGAAGTCTTCGGCTCATAAACTCACCCCAAGACGTTCCATCTGGTAGTCTGATGCTTACTTGCCAGGAATCGCCGCCTTCAAGGTCCCACGCGCACCGTGCGGGCGTGCTTGGACCATTGGGCCTGATAAGTTCGGGAAACCGGGTGCGCCGTGAAAAGGTGATGGTCCACAGCGGGAGTTAAACCCGTCCGGGAACTGGTTCGTTCCACCCGGTAGCAATCAGAGCAGCGGTGGAGGCAACGAAACTGCTGAAGCCACCTAAACTGCCGCGCCACACCTCGACTCCACTAAGTGGCTTTCACTTTTCCGATTTTGCCGTTTGGACGTAGCCGCCCGGCGGCG
>Ga0306922_10000322_pt1 | contig 38920 bp, 40 predicted proteins | sample sta12Cox44000082_FD_203758 | JGI IMG/M metagenome (GOLD analysis project Ga0306922, IMG submission 203758) | Lab enrichment of tropical soil microbial communities from Luquillo Experimental Forest, Puerto Rico - statoxic.12C.oxic.44.000.082 (v2)... | ecosystem: Environmental > Terrestrial >... | reverse complement strand
GCCTGGTGCCCGGTCGGGTGGCCGCTATCGCCTGCGGCGGCGGCTACGGGTAAGGCCACAACGAACACTAAAAACGCCGCGGCGGCTGCGGCGGCGCCTGGAAGGCGAACGGGCAGTTGCGGCGGCTTTGAGGATTGCAAAGGGGTCCTCGATCCGGGGTGCGGGATAACCCATTTTCTCAGTCGAGAATACGACGTTTGTTAGGCTCCGACTCAGCCTCTACCGAATCGCTCACTTGCTGCGCCTTGACCCCTAAGAGCCCCGCCACTATAGGTCCGGCCCATTCCAAGATGCCAAGATCGATGGCGTTCGGCGCCCTGCGCGTCATCGGACTGGTTTATTGGGACTGGTGGCTTGATGAGACTGGCTTGAAGGACTTTGACCATGGCATGGCGATGCGAGCTGACCGGCAAGACCCGCCAGATCGGGCACCGCGTCAGCCATTCCAACCGTAAGACCAAGCGGCGATTTCTGCCCAATCTGCTCAACGTCACGATGCTTTCGGACGCGCTCAGGCGATCGGTTCGCTTGCGGGTCTCGGCCAACGCCCTCAAGACAGTCGACCATCGCGGCGGCCTCGACGCGTTCCTGCTCGCGGCCAAGGACGCCGATTTGTCGCCGCGCGCGCTCGAGCTCAAACGTCAAGTCGTCAAAAAGCGGCAAGCAAGCGCTTAGCGGCGCCCGCTCCCCTGCTGTTACTCTACGGCGTGACTATCGTAATCTCGTTGCGCTCAATGAGGCGGCGGCAAATACGCGGCTGACCTGTGCTATGCACTCAACCGCCGCGGTCGCGCCAGACGAATCCGATCAGGGACCGGGTGCTCCTCGAACAACTCGGCAAGCTTTTCGGTCATCACGCCGCCGAGCTCTTCCGCATCCACGATGGTGACCGCACGGCGATAGTAGCGCGTCACGTCATGGCCGATGCCGATGGCGATCAATTCGACCGGCGAGCGTGTCTCGATGTCTTCAATCACCCATCGCAGGTGGCGCTCGAGATAATTGCCGGGATTGACCGATAGCGTCGAATCGTCGACCGGCGCGCCGTCAGAGATCATCATCAGGATTTTGCGGATCTCCGATCGCGCCAAGAGCCGCTTGTGCGCCCAGTCAAGAGCTTCACCGTCGATATTCTCCTTGAGCAGGCCTTCGCGCATCATCAGGCCGAGATTCTTGCGCGCCCGGCGCCATGGCGCATCGGCCGCCTTGTAGATGATATGACGTAAATCGTTGAGCCGCCCCGGATTGGCGGGCTTGCCGGCGGCGAGCCACGACTCGCGCGATTGACCGCCCTTCCACGCTCGCGTGGTAAAGCCCAGTATTTCGACTTTGACCCCGCAGCGTTCGAGCGTGCGCGCCAGGATGTCAGCGCAGGTGGCAGCGACTGTAATAGGTCGCCCGCGCATCGATCCCGAATTGTCGAGCAGAAGAGTAACAACGGTATCCCTGAAGTCAGTATCCTTCTCGCGCTTGAATGAGAGCGGATGCAGCGGATCAACAATGACGCGCGACAGCCGCGCCGGGTCGAGCAAGCCTTCCTCCAGATCGAATTCCCACGCCCGATTTTGCTGCGCCAATAAGAGGCGCTGAAGCCGGTTGGCAAGGCGGGCGACCACACCCTGAAGATGCGAAAGCTGCTTGTCGAGATAACCGCGTAGCCGGTTGAGCTCCTCCGGCTCGCACAATTCCTCGGCACCGACGGTTTCATCGAACCGCGCCGTGAACGGCCGGTAATCGGGGCCGCGCGGCTCGTTGCGAGCTTGTCGCGGCCGCCATGGCTCGGCGGCGGTTTCCGAATCTCCCATCTCGGCTTCGTCGGCCATCTCGGCGGCGGGCGCATCGACCGCCTCCGAGGCGCTGTCGGGCAATTCGTCGGCCGAAGCATCGGCCTCGGCGGTGACTTGTTCAGTCTCGGCAGCATCGGAAGCTTCGCCGTCCTGACCGGCCTCGTCTTTCTGATTTTGATCCTCGCCTTCTTCGCCTTCCTCCTCGTCGGAATCGCTCGAACGGTCCTCGCCCATGTCGAGGCAATCGAGCAAATCGTGGACGACATCGCCGAAGCGGCGCTGGTCGTTGAGCACGCGCTCAAGTCGGTCGAGATCGCGGCCGGCGCGTTCCTCAATCAGCGGCCGCCACAGCTCGACGAGTTTGCGCGCGGTCGGCGGCGGCGTCTGCCCGGTCAGCCGCTCGCGGACCATCATCGCTAACGCATCCTCAATCGGCGCGTCGGCGCGGTCGGTGATCTCATCGAATTTGCCGCGGTGAAAACGGTCGTCGAGCATGGCGGCCAGATTCTTGGCCACGCCGCCCATGCGGCGGGCACCTATGGCTTCGACTCGGGCCTGTTCGACTGCTTCGAACACGGCGCGCGCCTGTTGGCCGCCAGGCGCCAGCTTCCGATGCACTGCCGCGTCGTGGCAGGCAAGCCGCAACGCGATCGCATCGGCGTGACCGCGAACGATCGCCGCTTCGCGTCCATTGAGCCGCCGCGGCGGCTCCGGCAGACGCGCCTTGCCGCCGGCAAGTCCAGGCCGCTCCGCGGCAAAACTGACTTCGAGATCATTTTTTCCGGCGATTGCGCGCAGGCAAATGCCTACCGCGCGCTTAAACGGCTCGGTCGGCGCCTCTTTGCTCGCGCCTTTGGCTTTGATGTTAGACGACATGGCTCAAGACGACATGGCTCAAGCTATGGCTCAGGCTCGCTCGCCAGCTAACGCGAGCAGCGATTACGACAGTGCGACATTGATCGAGCTCTCCGGCAATTCGTGCCCGAAGCAGCGCTGGTAGAACTCGGCAACCAGCGGACGCTCCAGCTCGTCGCATTTGTTGACGAAGGTGAGCCGGAAAGCAAAGCCGATATCGTTGAATATCTCCGCGTTTTCGGCCCAGGTGATCACGGTCCGCGGGCTCATCACGGTAGAAATGTCACCGTTCATGAATGCATTGCGGGTAAGGTCGGCGACCCGAACCATTTTTGAGACGATATCGCGGCCTTCGGCGCTGCGGTAATGCTTGGCCTTGGCCAATACGATTTCGACCTCGTTATCGTGCGGCAAATAATTAAGCGTGGTGACGATTGACCAACGGTCCATCTGACCTTGGTTGATCTGCTGCGTGCCGTGATAGAGGCCCGACGTATCGCCGAGACCCACTGTGTTCGCCGTAGCAAATAACCGGAAGGCCGGGTGCGGCTTGATCACCTTGTTCTGGTCGAGCAGCGTCAGGCGACCCGAAGATTCAAGGACACGCTGAATGACGAACATGACGTCGGGACGCCCGGCGTCGTACTCGTCGAAACACAGAGCGACGTTGTTCTGCAACGCCCATGGCAGAATGCCGTCGCGGAATTCGGTAACCTGCATGCCCTCGCGAATGACGATCGCATCCTTGCCGATCAGATCGACGCGGCTGATATGGCTGTCGAGATTGACGCGCACGCAGGGCCAATTCAGCCGCGCGGCGACCTGCTCGATATGAGTCGATTTGCCGGTGCCGTGATAGCCGGTGACGATAACCCTGCGGTTGCGGGCAAAGCCGGCCAGGATGGCAAGCGTGGTCGGGCGGTCGAACCGGTAGTCCGGATCGAGTTCGGGGACGTGCTCCTCCGGTTCGGAATAGGCCGGAACCTCCAAATCGGTATCGATTCCGAATACTTGTCGGACCGAAACCTTCATGTCCGGCAAGCCAGATTCAGTCGTCGTATCAGTCGCGAGCGTCATTGCTCCTCCGTGACCTCGGCAGGGCCGCGACGGGCCGTCAGAGGGCCCTGACAGGGCCCCGACATGGACAGCGGCGAAAAAACCGAGGCGCGAATCGGCTGTCGGATCGGCGGCGCGGCTACATCTAGCAGAAAGTTCCGTGGCGGCGGAAGCCACCCCGAGGTCAGCAGAAACCAGCCGATTTCAGGTAATTATAGGCTTGAATAATCTCCCGCAGGCGCGCCTCTGAACCCCGATCGCCGCCATTGGCATCAGGATGGTGCCGCTTTACCAACACCTTGAACTTAGACTTGATATCGGCGCGTTTGGCGTCGGCTTCAAGGCCGAGAACATCGAGCGCCCGGCGCTGTGCGTTGAAAATCTTGCGCTTCTCGGGCGCGGCTCGCGCATGACCGTTCCGCGCGCCCCACATGCCAAGGAGCGAGAACGGATCGTCGGCCGACCAGTCGGCGTCCCGAAACACTCGTGCCGCACGGCGGGCGCGCTTGCCGCCGATCGAACCCATCTTCCAGGTCGGACGGTGACCGGTCAGCGCCTCCTTCTGGTATTTGGAGATGGCATCTTCGCTCATGCCGGCGAAAAAATTGTACGAATTATTATATTCACGCACATGTTCGAGGCAGAACTGCCAGTATTCGCTGGCGCGCAGCCGGCCTTTCGGCGCGCGATGGGTCGCCGGCGCTTTGCATCCGGGCCACTCGCAGCCTGGAAGCTCGTTGCGCAGGCGGCGGTTCAATTCGGGCTTAACCCGGATCCGATCGAACAGTGGTGAATTTGTTCGCATTGTCATGATTATGCGAGCGCAGGGCATGTGCATTCAAGACTTGACAGCACCCAAATCGAGCCGGAGCGCTCATACTCCTAACGGTTTATTGTTGCCGAACCAGAACGGTTACCATCGACGAAGCCAAGTCTAAGTGAAACCGAGTCTAAGCGAAGCCAAGTCTAAGCGAAGCCAGGTTAAGCAATGGGGATGCAGGACATCATCACGACAAAGCTCGTTGCGGCTTTCGCGCCTGAGAATCTGCACGTCGAGGATGAATCGCATTTGCATGCCGGGCATGCGGGGCATCGGCCAGGCGGCGAAACGCACTTCCGTCTCTATATTGTGTCGAACGCGTTTCGCGGAAAGAGCCGGCTCGAGCGCCACCGCATGATCAATGCCGCCTTAGCAAAGGAACTTAAAACCCGTGTTCACGCGCTCGCTATACATGCCGCCGCACCCGGAGAAGGCGGTTGATCTGGCAAGCGGCTACCGTTATTGGCTGGCGGGCGTTGTTTCAGACGCGCCCTCCAGCTCCTTGAGCAGGCCAACGAGGTCGAGTGGCGCGGTGAACATCGCTAGTCCGCCATCGGCGGTTCGCGGCCATCGTTCACGCGGCCGATCCCAATAAAGCTCCACGCCGTTATCGTCCGGGTCACGCAAATAAAGCGCTTCGCTCACACCATGATCGGAAGCGCCTTCCAACGGAACTTCCGCCGCGATAAGCCGTCTTAGGGCATCGGCAAGCGCGAGCCGCGTCGGATAGAGCACGGCCAGGTGATAAAGCCCGGTCGTGCCCATCGGCGGCGGCTTGCCGCCGTGGCTCTCCCAGGTATTGAGCCCGATGTGGTGATGGTAACCGCCGGCCGAGATGAATGCGGCCTGCGGTCCGCGGCGCTCCATCAGTTCAAAGCCGAGGACGCTGCAATAGAAATCGAGCGCGCGATCAATATCGGCAACCTTGAGATGGACGTGGCCGATGCGAACACGGGATTGATCGGAGCTTCGGTCATTTAGCTCGCCTTTGCCATTAGCTTGCCTTTGCCATGGGTTTGCGGGTCAGCGGCGCCACCCGCAATGCGGTGATGCGATTTCGCGTTTTGCGCAGAACCTGAAAACGAAAGCCATGGAACGTGAAGCTTTGTCCCGGTTCGGGAATCGAACGCGCCTCATGAATGACGATCCCCGCGACCGTAGTCGCCTCGTCGTCCGGAATATTCCAGTCCATCGCGCGGTTGAGATCGCGAATGGGCACGCCGCCATCGACATTGACCGAGCCGTCCGGAAGCGGGCGCACGCCGGGAACCGCGATGTCGTGCTCATCGGAAATGTCGCCGACGATCTCCTCGATAATGTCCTCGAGCGTGACCAGTCCTTCGAGCTCGCCGTATTCGTCGACGACCAACGCAAACGGCGTCTTGCGATGCCTGAATGCTTTGAGCTGCTGAGCGACCGGCATAGTGTCGGGCACGAACCACGGCGGCTTGGCCAAGCTTGCAATATCGATTTTTGCGATGTCGCCGCCGGCCGCGTGCAGCGCGCGCCAAAGCTCCTTAGCGTTGAGTACGCCAATCACATTTTCAGGCGAATTGCGCCACAGCGGGACTCGCGTAACACCCGCAGCGAGAACAGCGTCAATCAACTCGCGTGGCGGTTCGTCGGCATCGAGCATGACCATTTTGGTGCGATGGATCATTACGTCGGCAACCGTTAGTTCGCGCAGATCGAGCAAACCGCCCATCATGTCGCGGTCGAGCTTTTCCACCACCCCAGCGCGGTGCATCAGATCGACCGCGCCGCGGAGCTCCTCGCCCGGCGAAAGGATCGACTGGAGGCGCCCGACTGGCATGCCGAGACAGCGTAAGATCCAACGCACCAGCCATTCGACGACGCGCAGAAACGGAGAAAACAGCCGCACCGTTCGCTCGACCGCCGGCGCCACCAAAAGCGACATGCGATCCGGCGTGTTGAAGGCAGCGGTCTTCGGCAGAACTTCGGCGAGAATGAAAATTACGAGCGTCATCGCAAAGGTCGCATAAATGACGCCGGCGTCGCCGAAATGAGCCAGCATCAGCCCGGTCGCCAGGGTCGATGCGGCAATATTGGTGAAATTATTGGCGAACAGGATCGCGCCCAGGAGCCGCTCCCGGGTCGCCAGCAGGCGGTTGACAAGGCCGGCATCGCGGTTGCCCTGCTTCTCCATGCGCAACATCGCCGCGCGCGATGAAGCGGCCAGGGCGGTTTCGCTCGCCGAGAAAAATGCCGACACCAATAGACAGATGACGACCGCCAACACGGTCAGCCAATCGACAATGCTCATCGCCTGACAAGCTTCTCGCTCAAAAACGCTCGTATCTCGCGCTCGTCGACCCCAGCCTCAATAAAGGCCGAGCCGATCGACCGGACCAGAATCAATGTAAGCATTCCCCGCCTCACTTTCTTGTCCTGCGCGATCAGTTCCATGATGCGCTCGACAGCGGGGAGCGGCCCCGTGATTGCCGAGGGCTCGGTTGGCAAGCCGACCTCGGCCAAGTGGCGCTTCACCCGCTCGGCCGCGGGTGCGGGCACTAGGCCGCGCCGGGCCGAGAATTCGAACGCCAGCACCATGCCGATGGCGATCGCCTCGCCATGAAGAAGCCGATCGGAAAACCCGCAGGCTGCCTCCAGCGCATGACCGAATGTGTGGCCGAGGTTGAGCAGAGCGCGCTCGCCGGTTTCGCGCTCGTCTCGAGCGACGATGCCGGCCTTGCCGCGACAGGCCACGGCGACGGCGTGTTCGCGCGCGGAATTTCCGGAAACCTCGGCAGCGAAGATGTCGCGCCAGTACACCTCCAGCCAGCCGAAGAACCCAGCGTCGCCGAGCAGGCCGTATTTGACGAGTTCGGCGTAGCCGGCGCGGAATTCGCGCGGGGGCAGCGTGTCGAGCAGCGCGGTATCGGCGATCACCAAGATCGGCTGGTGAAATGCCCCGATCAAATTCTTGCCATGCGGGGAATCGATGGCAGTTTTGCCACCGACCGAAGAGTCGACCTGCGCCAACAGCGTTGTCGGAACCTGCACGTAATCGAGGCCGCGCCGCACAACAGCCGCGGCGAACCCCGCGAGATCGCCGATCACCCCGCCGCCAAGTGCAATGACAAGATCGCCGCGCTCGATCTGCGCATCGAGGATAGCCTCGCAGAGCCGCTCGAATACCGGGTAGCTTTTCGAAGCTTCGCCGGGAGCAACAATCAAGCGCGCCGCCGCGACGCCGGCGCGCTTGAGCGAGGCCTCCGCGGCCGGCATCGTATGGTGCGCGACATTGTCATCGGTGACGATGAACGCTTTGGTGCCGGGCCGCAGCGCCGCGATTCGTGTTCCCAACGTACTGACCACGCCGCGGCCGATCACGATGTCGTAGCTACGCGGTCCGAACGATACCGGAACAATGACGCAATCGCTGCGCATTGGCGCCGTCATGGTTGACTCCGTTCCGGCGGCGGGTCGCCAAGAAATCCAGCCAGCGCTTCCACGATCTCGGTCACGATCGCATCATGCGGCACGTCGCGCGACTGCACGGTGATATCCGCTTGTGCATAGATCGGCCCGCGCGTCGCCAAAAGCTCGCGCAAGGTGGCCACAGGATCGTCTGTTTGCAGCATCGGCCGCTCGGCCTTGCGCTTGCTGATTCGTCGCATCAAGAGGTCAAGTTCCGCCGAGAGCCAGATTGAAACGCCTCTTTGCTTGATCAGCGCGCGCGTCGCCTCGTTCATCACCGCGCCGCCGCCCGTAGCCAAGACCTGCGGGCCGCTGGCGAGCAAACGCGCGATCACGCGCGCCTCGCCGCTGCGGAACGCGGCTTCGCCGTGGCGGGTGAAAATATCGCTGATACCCATACCGGCCGCGCTCTCAATTTCGGCATCGGCATCGACGAACGGTATGCCAAGGCGCGCGCCGAGACGGCGGCCGATTGAGGACTTGCCAACTCCCATCATGCCGATGAGCACGATCGAGCGGTCGCCAAGGCGCGCTAGGATGGTCGCGGCAGGACCGCTCGCTAACTGTTTTTGTGCTGTAATATCAGTCATTTACACTTGAATCATTTCATCTCCCGGGTCGCCGGCTGCCCGGTGGACCTAAGGCCCAATATGGCGCCACGGCGCCGCAAAGCTGGATCGTACTCGGTCCCGACGCCTGGACCAAACCTGCAAATCCAAAAGCCGCACGAGGATTAATTTCTTTGCTAGTTTCACCTTCGACTTGATTCCGAAGTTTGCATGCGCGCATGCAAGTGCGGGGTGCCAGTTGTGAACTTTCGGCGTCGAGGCTTAAAAGAGCATGCCTAGTCTCTTGCGGCTGTTAACCATCGTTGCGGTCCTATGCGCCGTCGTCTATGGCGGCCTCTACGTGCTTGCCCATTTCGTACAACCGAAGTCGCGTGAAATGTCGGTTTCAATTCCGCCCGACAAATTCTTCAAGGAACGTTGAGAGCGTAATGGCTCGCGCATCCACCACCAAAGCGCGAAGTTCCGATGAGCATCCGATCCGGCTCTATTTGGACATGCTTGCGGCAGAGCGTGGCGCCGGAACGAATACGCTTGCTGCCTATACCCGCGACCTTGAAGATCTCGCCGCTTTCCTCAAAAGCACGCGGCGCGCAATCGCTACGGCGCGGACCGCCGACTTGCGGGCCTATATCGAAGACCTTTCAAGACGCGGCTTGCGCGCAGCCACGGCAGCGCGGCGGCTGTCCGCGATCCGGCAATTGTACCGATTTCTCTACGCCGAAGGTCACCGCACCGACGATCCGGCCGCCGTGCTTGAAGGACCCAAGCGTCAACGCGCTCTGCCGAAGATACTCAGCGTCGCCGAAGTGGATCGCCTGCTGGCCGCGGCGAGTCGATGCGACGCGGAGGCGCCGCCTGCGATCCGCTTGCGGGCGGCACGGCTCGGGTGCCTCCTCGAGATCCTGTATGCGACCGGCTTACGCGTCTCCGAACTTGTCGCGCTGCCGATCACCGCCGCGCGGCGCGATGCGCGCGTGATCGTGGTCCGCGGCAAGGGCAACAAGGAACGGCTCGTGCCGCTCAACGACGCGGCGCGACGAGCAGCCGCGAATTATCTTGCCCTCCTCGGCGCCGCCGGGCGCGACGCCAAATCGAAGTGGTTATTCCCGTCATTCGGCCAAAGCGGGCATTTGACGCGTCAGCATCTCGGCCGCGAACTAAAGAGCCTTGCGCGAGCTGCAGGATTACGCGCTGATAAGGTCAGCCCGCATGTGTTGCGGCATGCTTTTGCCAGTCACCTCCTGCACAATGGCGCGGATCTGCGTGTCGTGCAGGCACTGCTCGGGCACAGCGACATTTCGACCACGCAAATCTACACGCACGTGCTTGAGGAACGGCTCAAAGCCGTGGTGCGCGACTTGCACCCTCTGGCGCATGAATAAGAATAACATCCATCCCCGTGTGTGAGTAACTCGCAGGATGCGCAGCTATCTCGATTTTGAAAAGCCGGTCGCCGAATTGGAGGCGAAGGTGGAGGAGTTACGCGCGCTTCAGAGCGGCGGCGATTCCATCGCAATCGGCGACGAAATCAGCCGTATCGAGGGCAAGGCCGGGATCGCGCTCAAGGAACTCTATGGCGCGTTGACGCCATGGCAGAAGACGCAGGTTGCGCGTCATCCGCAGCGGCCGCATTGCATCGATTACGTGGCCGCACTGATTACTGATTTCGTTCCTCTCGCGGGCGATCGCAAGCATGGCGAGGATGAGGCCATCATCGGCGGCTTCGGTCGTTTCCACGGTGAGAGCATCTGCGTCATCGGCCATGAGAAGGGGTCCGACACCGACAGCCGGCTCAAGCACAATTTCGGCATGGCGCGCCCGGAAGGCTATCGCAAAGCGGCTCGACTGATGGCGATGGCCGACCATTTCGACGTTCCCGTTCTGGCGCTGGTCGATACGGCGGGCGCCTATCCCGGCATCGGCGCCGAGGAGCGCGGACAGGCTGAAGCGATAGCGCGCTGCACGGAAACCTGCCTTGAAATCGGCGTGCCGAATATCGCGGTGATCATCGGCGAAGGCGGCTCAGGCGGCGCCATCGCCATCGCCACCGCCAACCGCGTGCTGATGCTGGAACACGCGATCTACAGCGTGATTTCTCCGGAGGGAGCTGCCTCGATCCTGTGGCGTGACACCGCCAAGGCGGAAGACGCAGCGTCGAACATGAAGATCACGGCGCAGGATCTCGCGCGCTTCGGCATCATCGACATGATCGTGCCGGAACCGACCGGCGGTGCCCACCGCGATCCAGCGGCGGCGATCAATGTCGCAGGAGAAGCGGTCGCCGAAGCCCTGGGCGAATTGCGCGGCCTCGATCGGGCGACGGTCACCCGGTTGCGACGGGAAAAATTCGCCGCCATTGGCCGCACCCTGGGATGAGCGGCCAACGATTCCGGGGCGGGTGGGTCCCACCTGCGATTGCCACAATCTTGCCGCGATTTCTCCACGCACGCCGGCATGGTCACTAAGACTTTGGATTTACCCGCTAAATTCGCCGCGAATTTACCAATCATTTAAGCCGACAGTGTTCAACTATAGGGCTGGCATCGGTTGCCTTGCGAAAACCGGTTTCTGCGGATAACGATTACGCAGATGGTGCATGGGGGAATGGTCCATCTGTCGGGGAATTTTGTCTTGATCAGCGCCTACTTAGCCCGCGCGCTTGCGAGCGGCGCCGCTACTTTGCGTGTGCTTATGACATCGGCGACGCTCGCCGGCGCCCTGGCGCTCGCCGGTTGTTACAGCGAGGAAGGCTATCAGCTGCCGACCAAGGCGATGAAAGAATTGTCGCCGGATATGCTGTCGCTCCTGCAAAAGAAAAATATGCCGAAGGAGTCGCCGATCCTCGTCCGCCTTTTCAAGGAGGAATCGGAACTTGAAGTCTGGAAGCAGGACACGACCGGGCTTTATCAGTTGCTCAGGGTTTACCCGATCTGCCGCTGGTCAGGTGAGCTCGGCCCCAAGAAGGTCGAAGGCGATCGCCAGGCGCCGGAAGGTTTCTATACGATCACGCCCGGCCTGATGAACCCGAACTCGAACTACTACCTCGCCATCAACATGGGCTTCCCCAATGCCTATGACAAAGCCAATGGGTATAGCGGCGGCTTCCTGATGATCCACGGCGACTGCTCGTCGCGCGGCTGTTACGCGATGACTGACGAGCAGATCGGCGAGATTTATTCCTTGGCGCGCGAGGCGTTTCTTGGCGGCCAGAAACAGTTCCAGATCCAAGCCTACCCGTTCCGCCTGACGCCGGCGAACATGGCCAAGCATCGCACTAATCCCAACATGCCTTTCTGGAAAATGCTGAAGGAAGGCAACGATCATTTCGAAGTGACGCATCTCGAGCCCAAGGTCGACGTTTGTGAACGGCATTATGTGTTTGATGCGCAGGCGCTGGCGAGTTCGACCAAGCCGCTTGCGTTCAGCCCGACCGGTCGCTGCCCGACCTATGAGGTGCCCGAGGAGATCGCGACGCAGGCCTTGGAGAAACAACGCAACGACGAATATCAGGTCGCGCAATTAACGCGCCTGAATTCACCGGTGGCGCCAATCACCATGGGCACCGACGGCGGCATGAACCGCGTCTTCGTCGCCAAGCTGGAAGTAACCCAGCCATTCCTGGACAACGACGGCCGCCTGCATGCGCCACCGGCCCGCCCAGACATGCCGCGCCCGACGCTCAGTGGCCCACGCGAGGATCCCCAAGCCGGCGTGAAAACCGCCTCGGTGCAGAAGCCCGGCCTGTTCGGCGGCCTGTTCGATGGGACCACGACGCAGAGTACCCAAGTCGCCTCCGCGGATTCTGGTAATCAGGAGAATTTCTTCACCCGGCTGTTCAAACCGAAAAGCGACGCCGCCGACCAGAAACCCGCGCAGCAAGGAGCCACGCTTGCCGACCAAAAGCCGGCGTTGGAGCCTCGCAAAGTGGACACCGCGAAATCCCAGAAGCCGCAAGCACCGGCACCGACCGCACCCCAGCCACCTTCAGTCCCGCCGCAACCTTCGCAAGTGGCGAGCGCGGCTCCCGCCGGCAGTCTGATCAAAGGTGCGCAACCGGTCGTTCCCACCGGTTCCTTCGATAGCCGCTGGGCCGGATTACAGTAATCAGTGATCGGTAATCAGTAATCAGACCGCTTCTGATTACCGATTCCTGGCGACTGACTCCTGTTAAACGTAGCGTCCGTGGCAGTGCTTGTATTTCTTGCCTGAACCGCACGGACAAGGCTCGTTGCGGCCAACCTTACCCCAACTCTGCGGATCCCGAGGATTGCGCGCGGCTTGCGGCCGCAAAGCCGCTGCTCCCGAACCCACAGGCGACGCTGCTGCCGGGCCGATGCCGTGCCGCGCCAATGTTTCCGCCCCCGCGAGCGCCAAAGCCATTTCGTCCTCGCCGGTCGTCGGATCGATCTTGTGCGCTTCCATCGCCGGCAGCATTGCCGGCTGTTGCGGCGGCGCGGCCTGAATCTCGACGCGCATAAGCTGCGCAGTGACCGCTTCGCGCAGGTTCTGACTCATGGTTTCGAACAGGCTGAAAGCTTCCGCCTTGTATTCATTGAGCGGGTCGCGCTGGCCATAGCCGCGGAATCCGATCACCTGGCGTAAATGATCGAGCATCACCAGATGCTCACGCCAGAGATGGTCCAGCGTCTGCAACAGAACCGATTTCTCGATGTAGCGCAGAACGTCCGACCCCCATTGCGCCACTTTGGCAGCCATGTACTCATCGGCGCGACGCTCGACGCGTGCGAAGATTTCCTCGTCGGCGATGCCTTCTTCCTTCGCCCATTCGTCGGCCGGCAGATCGAGACCGAGCACGCGCTTGAGTTCCTCGCGCAGCCTGGGCGTGTCCCATTGTTCCGGATATGCATTCTCGGGAACATGCCGCGCCACGAGATCGTCGATCACGGTGTGCCGCATATCGGCGACCACCGCGCCGACCGCCTGGTCTTCCATCCATTCGACGCGCTGGTCGAAAATGACCTTGCGCTGATCGTTCATCACGTTGTCGAATTTCAAGAGGTTCTTGCGGATGTCGAAATTGCGCGCCTCGACCTTTTGCTGCGCCTTTTCCAGCGCCTTGTTGATCCAGGGGTGGATGATCGCCTCGTTCTCCTTGAGTCCGAGCCGCTTCAACATGCCGTCAAGCTTATCGGTGCCGAAGATGCGCATCAGGTCGTCTTCGAGCGACAGAAAAAATTTCGAGTGGCCGGGATCGCCCTGACGTCCGGATCGGCCGCGCAATTGGTTGTCGATGCGGCGGCTCTCGTGGCGTTCCGTACCGAGTACGTAGAGGCCACCGGCGGAGAGCGCCTTTTCCTTCAGTCGCGCGACCTGAGCGCGGATTTCGGCGGCGCCTTCGCTCTTTTCACGCTCGCGTAGATCGGCGATCTCGGCCAGTTCCTGCCGAATGCGCATGTCGGCATTGCCGCCAAGCTGAATATCGGTCCCGCGGCCGGCCATATTGGTGGCGATGGTGATGGCGCCGGGCACGCCGGCTTGCGCAATGATCTGCGCTTCCTGCTCGTGATAGCGGGCGTTGAGGACCGCGAACACTTTGGCCTTGGAGGCGCCCTCGTCGCCCGAGTACAAGGCCGCAAAGGCGTTGGGATCGGAAAAATCGTGCTGCTCCCAGCTCTGCTTGCGCAGCATTTCGGCGAGTTGTTCGGATTTCTCGATCGAGGTCGTACCGACCAAGACCGGCTGACCGCGCGCTTTGCAGTCCTCGATCAGCGCCAGGATGGCGCGGAATTTCTCGACTGCGGTCCGGTAGACCTCGTCATCGTCATCGATGCGGATCATCGGCATGTTGGTCGGGATTTCCAAAACCTCCAGGTTGTAGATATCCGCAAATTCGTCGGCCTCGGTGACCGCGGTTCCGGTCATCCCGGCGAGCTTCTCGTACATGCGGAAATAATTCTGGAACGTGATCGAGGCGAGCGTCTGGTTTTCCGGCTGGATGACCTGATGCTCCTTTGCTTCGAGCGCCTGGTGCAGCCCTTCCGAGTAGCGTCGGCCTGGCATCATGCGCCCAGTAAATTCGTCGATGATCATCACCTCGCCGGTGCGCACGATGTAGTCCTTATCGCGGGCAAACAGCTTATGCGCGCGCAAAGCCTGATTGACATGATGCACGACAGAGACGTTCTCGACATCATAGAGCGAATCTGATTTCAAAAGCCCAGCATCACGCAACAAATTTTCCATCTTCTCCATGCCAATCTCAGTGAGATTGACGGTGCGCTGCTTTTCGTCGAGCTCGTAGTCGGCCTTTTCCAGGCGGGGGATATAGGCGTCGATTGTGTTGTAGAATTCGGAGCGATCGTCGAGCGGACCGGAAATGATCAAGGGCGTGCGGGCTTCGTCGATCAGAATGGAATCGACCTCGTCGACGATGGCGTATATATGGCCGCGCTGCACCATGTCCTCGAGCCGGTATTTCATGTTGTCGCGCAGATAGTCGAATCCGAGCTCGTTGTTGGTGCCGTAGGTGACGTCGCAGTCGTATTCCTTCTTACGCTGCTCGTCGTCGAGGCCGTGCACAATGACCCCGACGGTCAGGCCCAGGAATTTGTAGATTTGGCCCATCCATTCGGCATCGCGCTTGGCGAGATAGTCGTTCACGGTGACGACGTGCACGCCGCGCCCGGCGAGCGCATTGAGATAAACCGGGAGAGTCGCCACCAGGGTCTTGCCTTCGCCGGTCTTCATCTCGGCGATCTTGCCTTCGTGCAGGACCATGCCGCCAATAAGCTGGACGTCGAAATGCCGCTGCCCCAGCGTGCGCTTGGCGGCCTCGCGCACGGTGGCGAATGCCGGCACGAGAATGTCTTCGAGCGATTGGCCTTCGGTCAGCTGCTTTTTAAACTCATCGGTGCGAGCGCGCAGAGCTTCGTCCGAGAGCGCTTCCAGCTCGCCTTCCAATGCGTTGATTTCATCGACGCGCGGCCGGTAGGCGCGAATGCGGCGGTCGTTAGAAGAACCGAACAGCTTGCGGGCGACAGCGCCGATCATCGCACTATTCCTTGGAATCTCGGCTCGTTCGGCCGGTTAACACAAACGCACCGTTTGTCTGGAAAACCCGTCGTCGCTCGTTGGACCGTGCCGTCGTCGTCTCGCCCGCGGCATAGCGCCAACGGGCGGAAAATAGGCGCTATTCGGGCAATGGCGAGGCGAATGGACATCCCGATACCCTGCGAGAGATAGGAGGGGGTCGATTTGTTGTCAATGCGACGCCTATTTTCACGCGATCTTTAGCGACGACCGTGGTTTCGCCATTGCCAATCATAAGCGATTGGGCGAGTGTCCGCGCCGGCCACAATAGCAGGATCGCTGCCTGGATGCGGCCAGCCTAGGGCCCGCATCTGGTGCGCAAGCAAGTCGCCGCTCGCTTGCTGGTTAACCGCTAAGCCCACACCATGCCCAAAGGATCGCATCATATGTTTTTCAATCGCCTATTTGAGACGTCCTGGCTCGGCGCGGCGGCGCTCGCCATACTGCTGATCTCACCTCTTGCAGCACGCGCGCAGGATTCCGATCCGGTGGTCGCGCGCGCGAACGGCATCGATATCCGCCAGAGCGACCTCACCATGGCCGAAGAAGATATCGGCGGCGCCATGCCGCAAATGGCTCCCGACCAAAAGCGCGAATATCTGATCACCTATCTCGCCGATGTCATCATCCTGGCGCAGGCAGCCGATCAGCGGCAGCTCGCCAACCGCAATGACGTCAAGCACAAGATCGAATTCGAGCGCCAGAAAGCCCTGATGGAAGCCCTGCTCCAGGACGCCGGCAAAGCGTCCCAGACCGACGACGCGATGCACAAGGTCTATGACGAAGCCATCAAGCAGACTCCAAGTAACGAGGAGGAAGTGCACGCGCGTCATATTCTGGTGGCCACCGAAGGCGAGGCTAAGGATATCGTGGCCCAATTAAAGAACGGCGCGGACTTCGCCACATTGGCTAAGGAGAAGTCCAAGGATCCCGGCGCGGCCGACGGTGGCGATCTCGGCTATTTCACCAAGGAACAGATGGTGCCTGAATTCGCCGAAGCCGCGTTCAAGCTCCAGAAGGGGCAGATTTCAGATCCGGTAAAGACTCAGTTCGGCTGGCACATCATCAAGATCGAAGACCGACGTATAAGGCCGACTCCGACCTATGACGAGGTCAGAGGGCAATTGCAGAATTACGTCGCCCGCCGCGCGCAGGCCGAGCTTGTCGACAATCTTCGCAAATCGGCGACCATTCAGCGTCTTGACCGGCCAGCCAGCCCGGCGAATCCATCCACACTGAACCCCGCTGCGCCGTCGAAGAAGTAAATTGGCCTTGCGGGGCGGCCAAAAACGCGTCATTCCGGCCGAGCGAAGCGAGTGCCGGAATCCATAGTCCCAGCATTGGAAAGCGATCCGCTGAATACTGGAATTATGGATTCCCGGCTCGCGAGCTTCGCCCGCGCCCCGAAATGACAACCATGGCCGCCGCCATCTCACCGCTCGCGCCTAAGACAGTGCCGAACCTGCCGGCCATTGCGGGAGTGCGGCTTGCCACCGCCGAAGCCGGGATCCGCTATCGCAACCGCACCGACGTCATGCTCGCGGTATTTGATTCTGCCACCAGCATTGCCGGCGTGTTCACGCGCTCGAAATGTCTGTCGGCGCCGGTGGAATGGTGTCGCAACCACCTCAAAGGCGGGCAAGCCCGGGCGCTAGTCGTCAATTCGGGCAATGCCAATGCTTTTACCGGCAAAAGCGGCCGGCAGGCCTGCGCCCTGACTGCAAAATTTGCTGCCGCCGCGGTCGGCTGTAAAGCCTCGGAAGTGTTTCTCGCCTCGACCGGCGTCATCGGCGAACCGCTCGACGCGCGGGCCTTCGAGCGCGTCATGAGCAATCTTGCGGCCGCGGCCCGGCCGGCTGGCTATGACGATGCCGCCAAGGCGATCATGACGACTGACACGTTCCCGAAATTGGCAACGGCGCGCGCGCGGCTCGGCGGAACTGACGTCACCATTAACGGCTTTGCCAAAGGTGCCGGCATGATCGCGCCCGACATGGCGACCATGCTCGCTTTCGTCTTCACCGATGCACCGATTGCCGCTGCGGCGTTGCAGGCGCTGTTGCGCGACGGCGTGCTCGATACGTTCAACGCCGTCACCATTGACGGCGACACTTCGACGTCCGACACGGTGCTGGCGTTCGCCACCGGCGCCGCAGCGGCGCCGCGCATCAGCCGCAGCGGCGATCCCCGTCTGGCGCCGTTTCGCAAAGCCTTCAATTCCGTTCTCGCCGACCTTGCCGAACAGGTCGCCCGCGACGGCGAAGGCGCGCGCAAGCTGGTCGAAATCATCGTTGAAGGTGCGGCGTCGAAGACCTCCGCGCGGCGAGTTGCGCTGTCGATCGCCAATTCGCCGCTGGTCAAGACCGCGATCGCCGGTGAAGACGCCAATTGGGGCCGCGTCGTGATGGCCGTCGGCAAGGCGGGAGAACCCGCCGACCGGGACCGGCTGTCGATTTGGTTCGGCGGCGTCCGCGTCGCACACAAGGGCGCGCGCGATCCGGCTTACGATGAAGCCGCGGTTTCGGCGGCGATGAAGCGCCCCGAGATCAGCCTCAAAGTCGCGCTTGGCCTCGGCAGGGGCCGCGATCGCGTGCTGACCTGCGATCTCACCAAGGAATATGTGGCGATCAATGGAGATTATCGCAGTTGAGCGCCACCCTCCGACGCGTTCGCACGGCGACGCTTGACATCGCCTATGAAGAAAGCGGCGCTGCGGACGGTGCGCCGGTCTTTCTGATGCATGGCTGGCCTTACGATCCGCGCTGCTATGACGAGGTGATTGCGCCGCTGTGCAGCGCCGGAGCCCGCGTGATCGTGCCGTATCTCCGCGGCTTTGGCCCAACGCGCTTTCTGTCCCAGGAAACGATGCGATCGGGCCAACAGGCTGCGCTTGGCAATGATCTGCGCGAAATGATGGATGCGCTTGGTGTCGATCGCGCCGTACTGGCGGGCTACGACTGGGGTGGCCGCGCGGCCTGCATCGTGGCTGCGCTCTGGCCCGAGCGCGTTCGTGGCCTGGTCACCGTCAATAGTTACAACATCCAGGATATTCCCGGTTCGGCCAAGCCGCAGTCGCCCGAGCAGGAGCGGCGATTCTGGTACCAATGGTATTTCCAGACTGAGCGCGGCCGCGCGGGCCTGGAAAACAATCGTGGCACATTGTGCCGGCTGTTGTGGGAGCTATGGTCGCCGCACTGGCAATTCGATGCCGCAACGTTTGCGCGCAGCGCGGTATCGTTTGAGAATCCGGACTTCGTCGCGTTAACGATCCATTCCTATCGCCACCGCTATGGCAATATCGCCGGCGATCCGAAACTGGAGGAGACCGAGCACCGGCTCGCGCAAAAACCAAAACTCACCGTGCCGACGATTGCTTTACAGGGCGATGCCGACGGCGTGCTGCCGCCAGAGGCTTCTCAACGCCATGCCGGATTTTTTACCGGACCCTATCAGCGGCACGTCTTGCCGCGCATTGGTCACAACCCGCCCCAGGAAGATCCACGGGCTTTTGCTGACGCCGTTCTCAAAATCATGCAAGCGTAAGCATATGTTTGCGCCGCGATTCCTGGACCGCTCGTGACCGTTAAACTTGTTCTCGTCGCCGCTTGCGCCTTGATCGATGCCGACGGCCGGGTGCTTATTGCGAAGCGTCCGCCAGGGAAAACAATGGCCGGTCTATGGGAATTTCCCGGCGGTAAAGTCGAACCCGGCGAACGGCCAGAGCAGTGCCTTATCCGCGAACTGAACGAGGAGCTCGGTATCAAGGTCAAGGAGGAGTGCCTGGCGCCGCTGACCTTTGCGAGCCACCTCTATCCCGACTTCTACCTGCTGATGCCACTTTACGTTTGCCGCCGCTGGGACGGCTTTGTCGCGGCCAGGGAGGCGCAGGAGATCACGTGGGTGCGGCCGCGCGATTTGCGCAACTATCCGATGCCGCCGGCCGACGAGCCGCTGATTTCGCACCTTACCGCGCTGATCTAGGCTTGCGGCATCGGCACCGCATCAGCGGCCGGCTTTCTCTCCTGCCGGGATCTCGCGCGCGCCAAGCGCATCGGCGAGCCGCGCCTTGGCCGAGCCTGGTTTGAGGGGCTTTTGCTGCATGGGATGCGGCGCCCATCCCGACAGCCACACGATATCGAAGGTCGCCCGGAGGCGCCCGTCCGGGTCAGCGAAACGCTGCGCATAGTTCTCCATCATGCGCATGAGCGTGGTACGTCGCAGCGCGGTGCGCCGGCGCGCCACAAGGAGATTCGTTGCCCCCATCCGCCGCAGGTCGCTTAAGAGATCAAACACGGAAGCGTAACGCACTGTAATGCGTTCAAGGTCCGCGACCGGCAAGGCGAGACCGGCGCGTTGCAGCAATCCGCCCGCTTCGCGCAGATCGATGAATGGCGCAACCCGCGGTGAAATGCCGCCTTCGATTTCGCTTTCCGCCGCAGCGAACGATTGCCGCAGCTCGGCGAGCGTGTCGCCGCCAATGAGCGCTGCAACAAAAAGTCCGTCGGGCTTGAGCGCACGACGGATTTGCAAGAGCACACCTGGCAGATCATTGACGAATTGCAAGGTTAAAGCAGACACGACCAGATCAATCGCGCTGTCGCGGAACGGCAATGCCTCTTCGTCGGCAACGACGAACGGTCGCGCGCGCGGAAAAACGTCGGTCCCGATGACAGTCCCGACGTTCTCCAAATGCCCGAGTGCGCTGCGGACTGCATCGCCCGGCGTGCCGAGATCGACGGCGAGATCGAATTGGCGCAGCACCACGGTCAACCGATCGGCAAGTTCGCCCGCGACGCGTTCGAGCAAAAAATTCGGCAGCGATGACGCGGCCGCCCGCGTGCGACGGCGGCGCCAGAGTAAACGGTCGAATAGGATCGGGCTCTCAACCATGTTCTCAGTCATGTTCTCAGGCCATGACTTCTCAGCCATGGCGTATTCTCTCATTTCACACGCACGGTGTCGCCAAGCGCCTTTCGATCCATGCGTGGAGGGCGATGACATTCGAGCTCGGCGGCGCTAGCGTGGCGCGGAATGTTGTCAGAGATTGCTCTTCCTGCACCGTTTAAACGCGCGGCCGGCGCGACCCGCGCAGCCCTGCGGCGCGTGCTCGATATCGCGTTGCCGCCGTTGTGCGCCGCCTGCCGCGAGCCGGTCGCTGGACGCAGCCTCTGTGCGTCGTGCAGGTCGAAGCTTTCTTTCATCACCAGACCCTATTGCGAGCGACTCGGCACGCCCTTCGTGTATGACCCCGGACCGGGGATATTATCGATGGAAGCCATAGCCGATCCGCCTTCCTATCACCGCGCCCGCGCCGCGGTGCACTTCGATGAAATTTCGCGCGCGCTGGTACATTCACTCAAATATGGCGATCGACTTGACCTCACGCCAATGATGGGACGCTGGCTTTGCCAGGCCGGATCCGAGCTGCTCGGCGAAGTGGATGCACTGATCCCGGTCCCGCTGCACTGGCGCCGATTATGGGCGCGGCGCTTCAACCAGTCGGCCATGCTCGCTGCCACGGTATCAAGTCAAACTGGCGTGCCGGTCGTTAGCGGTGCCCTCAAACGCATCAAGCCGACGTCGCAGCAGGTCGGGCTGTCACGAACTGAACGGGCGGCCAATGTTCAAGTCGCGTTCCAGGTGCCGGCAGATCGCAAACCGGCCGTCAGCGGGCGGCGCTTGGTCCTGGTCGATGACGTGCTGACTTCAGGCGCAACCGTCGACGGCTGTGTCCGCGCCTTAATGCGCGCGGGCGCCGCCAATGTCGATGTGCTGGTCCTTGCCAGGGTTGCCGAGCCGGCGTGAACGTCCATATAACAGTTTGCTAAAACTTACGCCCGATCATGGCTGCCATCGATATCTACACGGTGCGTTACTGCCCGTTTTGCCAGGATGCCAAGGACCTGCTTGCCCGCAAAGGCGTAAGCTTCCACGAGATTGACGTCACCGGAAAACGCGACGTTCGCAAAGAAATGATTCAGCGCGCCAACGGCCGTAGCACTTATCCGCAGATTTTTATCGGCGCCACCCATGTCGGCGGCTGCGCCGACCTCTATGCGCTTGAAGGGGCCGGCAAGCTCGATCCATTGCTTGCCGAGAACAGGGATTCGCCGGCATGAGCCCTGCGAAAGCTGCGAGCTTCAAAGTCGGGTTGCTTCAGATGCGCTCGGGGCTCGATCCCGCGGCGAATCTCAACGCGGCATTGGATTTGGTCAAACAAGCCAAGACAGCCGGCGCCGATTATGTGCAAACCCCGGAAATGACCAACATCCTGGCGCTCAAGCGCGAACAGCTATTCGCGACCATCGTCGCCGAGGAACAGGATCCGACATTGGCACGCCTGCGCGAAGCTGCGCGCAAGCTTTCGATCTACATCCATATCGGGTCGCTGGCGATCAAGGCGTCTCCTGAAAAGGCAGTCAACCGCTCCTTCCTTATCGATCGCAAAGGCGAAGTCGCCGCACGCTATGACAAGATTCACATGTTCGATGTCGATCTTGCCGATGGCGAGAGCTACCGGGAGTCCAACACTTATCGTCCCGGTGAGCTTGCCATGGTCGCCGATCTGCCATGGGGCCGGCTCGGCCTTACGGTGTGTTACGATCTGCGCTTTCCGGCGCTTTATCGTGCTTTGGCCGAGGCCGGCGCATCATTCCTGGCGATCCCATCCGCGTTCACCCGCCAGACCGGCGAAGCACATTGGCACGTGCTGCAACGCGCGCGTGCCATCGAAAACGGATGCTTCGTGTTCGCCGCTGCGCAGGGCGGCAAGCATGAAAATGGCCGCGAGACTTTCGGCCATTCGCTGGTGGTCGACCCGTGGGGACGCATTTTGGCCGAAGGCGGCACCGAGCCGGGACTCGTAATGGCGCAGATCGATCCGGCGGCGGTCGCTTTGGCGCGAACACGGATTCCATCGCTGCATCACGGCCGGCGTTTTGAACTGGTCGAGCCGCTGGCCGAACCGGTCTACCTTCACGCAGTGCGAGAGCCGACATGATTCGTTACGCGCTCAACTGTGAGCAAGGCCATACATTCGAAAGCTGGTTTGCGAATTCCGCGGCCTATGACAAACAGGTCAAGCGCGGGCTGATCACGTGCCCGGTCTGCGGCTCGGTGAAGGTAGAGAAAGCGATCATGGCGCCGCGCCTGACGCGAGGCGACGCCGCCGCACCGCCGTCGCCGACACCGCCCAATCCTGCCCCGCAGCCTCCATTGGATCCGGCGCCGATGCCGCCGATTCCGCCAAAGACGCCGGTGGCGATGATGTCGTCGGCCGAGCGCGAACTGCGGCATAAGCTCAAAGAACTGCGCGACCACATCACCAAGAACGCCCACTATGTCGGACCACGCTTTCCCGAAGAGGCGCGAAAGATTCATTATGGCGAGGCCGAACACCGCTCCATCTATGGCGAGGCATCGCCCGAAGAAGCCAAGCAGTTGCATGAAGAAGGGATCGAGTTTCACCCCTTGCCGGTGCTACCGGACGACAAGAACTGATCTCGAATGCCGGCGCCTATGGCGCCCCTTTTCCCGGCGCGCTGGAAGCGTTCAATACGCCAACAACAAAAGCGCCACGCCGCACACGACAAAGACCATGCCGATTGCCTCGCGCGCCGTCGTGCGTTGGCCAAAGCCATAACGCGCGACGAGCTGCGCGCATAGAACTTCCACCAGCGCCAGCGTTCGCACGCTCGCCGCGGTCGCCAGCGCGAAGGCAAGAAACCAGAATTGCGAGGCGAGCGCGCCCATAAAACCCGCGAATAGCGACGGTTTCCAAGCGCGTAATAGCGCGAACATCACGATTGGCCGGCGCAGCGACAGATAAAGCGACAGCGCAACAGATTGGATGGCGAGTCCGATCACGAGGGTGAACGTCGCCGCCATGAAATAATCCGGCAAGCCGAGACTGAGGATGGCGCCGCGAAATCCGATCGCTGCCAAAGCGAATGCTCCGCCGGATGTCAGACCCAGAAGCGTCGGTCTGATCCCTCCCACCTTGCCGCCCGGCTTGGTCGACATCACAATCACCCCGGCCGTCGCCACCAGGATCGCGGCAATCATCGGCGGCGTCACCTTGTCGCCGAGAAAAATGAAGCCGAAAAGCGCAACCTGGATCGGTTCGGTCTTGATGAAGGCGATAGTCACAACGAACGAGCGCTCGCCCATCGCGGCCAGCATGAGCGCCGTCGCGAGAATCTGAATAAATGCCCCAGCCAGTACCCAGGCCCAGAACATCAATCCTGGGCGTGCCAGGGGCGCGCCAGTCTTGGCAACCAAAATGGCCAGGAAGACAAGCGCGAATGGAAAGCCGAACAGAAAACGCACCTGTGTCGCGCCGGCGGTCCCGAGCGCCGCGGTCAATTCGCGCTGCATGGCGTTGCGAATGGTCTGAGCGAATGCAGCGGCGACGGTAAATACGGCCCAGAGCCAGGGCGTCGCGGTCACGCGGGCTTCTCCGCAACGACCATGTAATTGACATCCATATCGGAGGAAAGCTGCCAGCGGTCAGCGAACAGATTGTAGATCACGCCGGTTTCCGCGATGAGGTGCAAGCCGCTTTGTTCGATGGCGATTTCAAGCTCATTTGGAGTGACAAATTTGTCCCACTGATGCGTTCCGCGCGGCAGCCAGCGCAAAACGTATTCGGCGCCGACGATCGCCAACGCAAAACTTTTGATGGTGCGATTGAGCGTGGCGACAAACAACAGGCCGCCGGATTTGACCATTGCCGCTGCGCTGTCGGCGAACAGGCCGAGATCGGTGACGTGCTCGACCACCTCCATGGCAAGGACTACGTCGAATTTTTCGCCTGCCGCCACCAAAGCCTCGGCGGTAGTGGCGCGATAGTCGATAGCAAGCCGCGACTGCGCCGCATGGTGCTGTGCTACTGAAACATTGCTCTCGGAGGGGTCGATGCCGACCATAATGGCACCAAGCCGCGCCAGTGGTTCGGCCAAGATCCCGCCACCGCAGCCGATGTCGAGCGTCCGCAGCCCGGCAAGACTATCGAGACGGTTTGGATCGCGATCGAAATGCGCGGCGGCCCGGTCGCGGATATAGCCAAGCCGCACTGGATTGAATTTGTGCAAGGCGGCCATCGGCCCACGTGAATCCCACCACTGGCCGGACAGCCGTGAAAATCGCGCCACCTCATCATGGTCGACGGTGTCTGTCCGGACTTGCTGTTGCTCCATGTTACTAAAAGCTCCTCAGCATGCGGGCTGCAGCCCACGCCCGCAGCGCGCATACCCGCCCATCGTCGCCGGCCGGATGATAAGCATCGGCAGCGGCCGTTGCACTCGCAATCGACCTGAACGAGGATAGGCATCGGACCAGGTTTGCGCATTACAAAACCCGGGAGGTAAAGATGCAACGCTTGCTTTGCGGCCTTGCTGGCTGTGCGTTGACGCTGCTGCTCGGCGGCGCCGTGGCGGATGCCGAAGACACGGTGAAAATCGGCCTGATTATGCCCTATTCCGGCCAGTTCGCCGACACCTCTGCGCAGATGGATAACGGCATCAAGCTCTACGTGAAGCAGCACGGCGACAAGGCAGGCAACGCCAAGATCGAGCTGATCCGCAAGGATACCGGTGGCATCGCGCCGGACGTCGCCAAGCGGCTCGCGCAAGAAGTGATTGTGCGCGATCACGCCGACCTCCTCGGCGGCTTCGTCCTGACGCCGAACACGCTCGCGGCAGCGGACGTTTCGGCCGAGGCCAAAAAGTTCATGGTGGTGATGAACGCGGCGACCTCGATCATCACCACCAAGTCGCCCTATATCGCCCGCGCTTCGGTAACCACGCCGCAACTCAATCACACGCTCGGCACTTGGGCGGCGAAAAACGGTATCAAACGAATCTACACGATGGTTTCCGACTACGGCCCGGGTATCGACGCTGAGACTTGGCTCCACAAAGGTTTTAAGGATGGCGGTGGCGAGATCGTCGGCTCGGTGCGTTTCCCCGTGGTCAATCCCGATTTCTCGGCTTTCGTACAGCGGGCCAAGGATTCAAATCCGGACGCGATCTATATCTGGGTCCCCGGCGGCGCGCAGCCCGCAGCGGTTGGCAAGGCATTGGCCGAGCGCGGCATCGACACGTCAAAGACCAAGGTTTTGGGGCAGGACGTGCTGAGCGCCGAAACCGCGCTCAAAAGCATGGGCGACGCGGCGCTCGGCATCATCACGGTAGCATACTACGACTACAACCTCGATTCACCGATGAACAAAGCGTTCGTGAAAGCCTACAACGACGAATTCCACCGCAATCCCGATTTTTTTGCGGTCGGCGGCTATGACGGCATGCACCTGATTTACAGCGTGTTGCAGAAGACCGGCGGCAAAACTGATGGCGATTCGCTGATCGCAGCGGCAAAGGGCATGGCTTGGGACAGCCCGCGTGGGCCGATGTCTATCGACGCCGAGACTCGCGACGTCGTTCAGACCGTTCACGTTTTCAAAGTCGACAAAGTCGGCGGCGAGCTGCGCAATGTCGAGATCGACAAGGTGCTGAACGTCAAAGACCCCGGTCACATGACACAGTGATGCGGGGCGCGACTCGGCGATGACACGGCACTAGAAAAGCGCAGGCCGCGGCCGATGCCTCCTATTTTCGGCGTGCTGTTCGACGGCGTCGCTTATGGGACGCTGTTGTTCCTGTTGTCCGTCGGGCTATCGGTGACGCTCGGGATGATGAATTTCATCAACCTGGCGCATTGCAGTTTTGCCATGCTGGGCGGCTACGTCACTGTCACGCTGATGAATGGCCTTGGTTGGGCGTTTTTTGCGACCTTGCCGGCCGCTTTCATTGCGGCTGCGGCGGCGAGCGTCGGTTTGGAGCGGGTCTTCTTTCGGCGCTTTTATAACGCCAGCGACCTCGAACAGTGCCTTTTGACCATCGGCATTGTCTTCGTTTCCATCGCGGCAGCGGCATACATCTACGGTACCGATCAGCAGCCGGTTCAATTGCCGGCATTCCTGCGCGGCTCGATTCAGTTCGCCGGGCTGAATTTTGCCGCTTACCGGCTGTTCCTCATTGCTGTTGCTGTCCTCATCACGGTCGTGCTGGTCGCTACCCTGGAAACGACCCGGTTCGGCGCCCAGGTTCGCGCCGCAGTGAACAACCAGCGCATGGCGCGCGGGCTCGGCATCGATGTCGACACGCTATTCGCCATCACTTTTGCGCTTGGCAGCGGGCTCGCCGGACTTGGCGGCGCGCTTGCTATCGATCTGGTCGGCCTCGATCCATCCTTTGCGTTCACTTATCTGATCTATGTCCTCATCGTCGTATCGGTCGGCGGGCTCGGCTCGATCGGCGGCTCATTCGCCGCCGCAATGCTGCTCGGCGTGGGTGACATTGCCGGCAAATATTACGTTCCGGCAATCGGCTCGATCCTGATCTATTTGGTCATGACGGTGCTGATCATGCTGCGCCCGACCGGAATCTTTGGGAGGCGCTAGCGTGACCGGCGCCACGATTGCAGAGCCTCGCGAGTATCTACAAGCGCAGATGCGCTGGCGCTGGGGCGAAATTGCGTTTTGGCTCGCGACTTTGCTGCCCTTCGTGATCACACCCGATTATTTGTTGCTGGCAAGCCAGATCGCGATCGCCGGATTGTTCGTGCTGTCGCTCGATCTCATCCTCGGCTTTGCCGGCATAGTCTCGCTCGGCCATGCCGCCTATTTCGGCATCGGCGCCTACACGGCGGGTCTCTTGTCGAAATGGGGCTGGGGCGAACCGCTGAGCGGACTGTTGTTGGCGGCATGCGCGGCCGGCGCGTTTGGTTATCTGACGAGTTTCATAATCTCCCGCTTCCGCCATTTACCCCTGATCATGATCACGCTCGGTATCGGCCTTCTTTTGCAGGAAGCCGCCAACAGCGCGAGCTGGCTTACCGGCGGCTTCGACGGCTTGCAGGGCATTCACACTTGGCCGATTGCCGGCCGCTTCCGCTTCGATCTTTACGGCTATGCCGCTTACGCTTATGCGCTCACCGTTTTGTTCGTGATCTTTCTCGGCGCGCGGCTCCTTATCCACTCGCCCTTTGGGCTGGCGCTGCGCGGCATACGCGACAACAGTCTGCGGATGCGTGCGATCGGTGCGCCGACGCATGCCCATATCCGTACCATCTTCACGATCGCAGCGATGTTCGCCGGGATTGCCGGTGCCATCCTGGCGCAGACCACCGAGACCGTTTCGCTCGAAGTCTTGGGATTTCAGCGCTCGGCCGATGTATTGGTCATGCTCATTCTCGGTGGCACTGGCCGGCTTTATGGCGGATTGCTCGGCGCGATCGTCTATATGGTCGCGCGCGACCAGTTTTCAGGGCTCAATCCGCAATATTGGTATTTCTGGATCGGCCTCCTGCTCATCGCCGTCGTCGTTATCGTACCGAATGGCCTGCTCGGTGGCTTGTCACTGCTGACGCGGCGCGCAAGGGCAGCACCACCGTGACCGCAAGCGCGCTGGCCGTTCGCGGCATCAGCAAACGATTCGGATCGCTCATCGTTGCCGCCGATATCGACCTGGCGCTGCCGCTGGGCGCCCGCTATGCGCTGATCGGCCCGAACGGCGCCGGCAAGACCACGTTGATCAACCTGATGACCGGCATGCTGCGTCCCGATGCCGGCCAGATCCTGCTCGGCGGCGAAGACGTCACCACGCTGGCCCCCGAGCAGCGGGTCCGGCGCGGCCTGGCCCGCACCTATCAGATCAATTCACTTTTTCCACGCCTCACCGTTCTTGAATCGGTCGCGCTTGCGGTTTGCGAGCGGCGTCGCGTGGCTCAGACCTTTTGGCGCCGACTCCCCGCATACCGGGAGGAAATCGATGAGGCCCGCCAGATCCTTGGCGTGCTGATGCTCGATGTGGTTTGCCATCGGCCGGCGCGCGAACTTGCCTATGGGCAACAGCGGCTCCTCGAAATCGCGCTGGCGCTAGCGAGCCGGCCCAGGGTGCTTTTGCTCGACGAACCGGCCGCCGGCGTGCCGCGTGATGAAAGCAAAGAGCTTTTCGCGGCGATCGGCGGGCTGTCGCATGACATCACCGTGCTCTTCATCGAACATGACATGGAGCTCGTGTTTCGGTTCGCCGCGCGCGTGATCGTGATGGTTGGCGGCAGCATTTTGGTGGAAGGCACGCCGGCCGAGATTGCGTCGGATCCACAGGTTCACGCCGTCTATCTTGGCAAACGCGAACGCGGATAGTGCAATGGCTCATTCCCTGCTTGCAATCGAGCAACTGCGCGCCGGTTATGGTTCGGCCGTCGTACTCGATGGCGTGTCACTTGATCTCGCGGCGCAAAGCGGCCTTGCCGTGCTCGGCCGCAATGGCGTCGGCAAATCGACGCTGCTTCTCACCATTATGGGATTTACCCGGGTGAACCGCGGCCGCATCCTCTGGCGCGGCGCCGATATCACCCGCGAGCCGCCGCATCGGCGCGCGCGCGCCGGCATCGGCTGGGTGGCGCAGGAGCGCGAGATTTTCTCGACACTGACCGTGGAGGAAAATCTCAGCGTTACCGCCCACGACGGGCACTGGTCGCTGCCTCGCATCTATCAATTGTTTCCGCGTCTTGCCGAACGCCGGCGCAATCTTGGGAATCAATTATCCGGCGGCGAGCAGCAGATGCTGGCCATCGCGCGAGCGCTGATGACCAATCCCTCGCTGTTATTGCTTGACGAGCCGTTCGAAGGCCTAGCGCCAATCGTGATCGAAGAACTCACGACGGCGATGCGACAGATGATTGCGGAGCGCGCCAACGCTTTCATCCTGGTCGAACAGCACGCCGAGATCGCGCTGCCGCTCACCGAAAATGTCATCGTGCTCGAACGCGGCCGCATCATGCATCGCGGTCGCTCGATGGAGCTTCTTGGCGATCAGGCGGCGCTCGAGCGGCTGATCGGCTTGAAACTGGCGCAGACTTCAGCGTCGGGATTCACCGGCAGCTTACAACCGTGATTGGCCGAGTTTCCGCCGATCGAGGCCGGGACGGTGAATGTATCCTCGTTCCAATGACACGGCGCTGCGCGAATTGAGCCCGTTCTGCCGTCTGGGGCATCGCTTGCGGGTAAACGACGGTGGTGGTGTTACCGTACCCAGAGCCGCCACGTCGCGCCGATGACCGCGCCGTTGGTGAGCAAACCAACGCGATAGATTTTGATGGGCTGCTGTGCGCGTGCCGCCAACGGCCAAGCAGTAACTGCTCCAGCAAATCCTGAGATGAAATCGCGCCGTCACATAGCCCGCCCCGGCAAACACCGCGCTCAGATTTTAGGGATTGGCATGGATCGCCGGCAGCCGATCTTTCGCAGCCAATTTAGCAATCTTGTATCGACTCGCAATGACAACGGTATCGTTTCCGACGGACGGCGCATTGGCGTGTTCATCCACTGCTTTTTTGAACGCAATCTCGATATCCTCAGGCTTTTTCACGTCGCACAATAGCGGCTGAATCCCAAAAGCAAGTGCCGCTCGTTTCAATTCGTTCCATTGATGTGCGGGAACGCTTGCGTTCTCCATGTTGTCCAGCAACGCAATTCGCGACAGTCCCGGTATCAGATCATCCATGATCTCGATGCGTTTGGCGGTCATTTCCGCCGGGCCGGGCCAGACTGGCGACCGCTCCCGTTTCGATCGCTTCGCCGATTGCAGCCATGACAATGGGGATGGTTGAGGTGGCATTTTTGGCAGCGATCGTAGCCGGTGTCCCCCTCGTTACGAGGATGTCGACCTTAAGGCCGATTAGTTCGCCCGCGAGTTTCGGAAACCGTTCGATATGACCTTCGCCGGAACGATACTCAATCGCCACATTCCGACCATCCACGTATCCGAGCTGTGACAGCGCACCGCGAAAAAGCATCGATGTTGACCGCATTGAGCTTTGCCGGCGTGGTGTCCAGCTTTCCCACCCGCCAGAGTTTACCTGCCGGCTGCGCACGCGCGGCTAAAGGCCATATCGCGATGGCGCCGCCGAGGAGCGTGACAAGTTCCCGCCTTCTCGTGTGCTCCCCCCAAATCAAACGAGCCGCTGTATTCACCATGAAGAGAAGTCGTGGTGCAACACATCGAAATTGCGCGCTGATGTCGCAGTTCGGTCACTGCTGCGTAACTTCCAGGCTTTCAGCACATGATATCCAACATCAAGCATTTCGCTCAGGCATCTCGACCACATGCGCCTTGGCGATTGCGCCCAGCTCCTCCCACAGCTTTGCCGGGATCGGAATGCCAGTTTTGCGCCTTGCCGCTTCCGCGCGGCTGCCGCGCTCGCCCGGCAAGAGGATTTCCTCGAATCCGGCCTGTCGCGGCAGCGCCTTGATCACCGCCGCAAGCGTGTCGGCATCGGTCTTAAAATCGAGAAGCGGCCGGAACGCTTCGATGTCGATGACAAACATTGCAGTATTACCGGTGTGGTGCGTGCGTTTCTGTGGCCCCAGCGCCGGTGCCTGGATTGGCGCCCCAGCCAGGACGCTCGCCAGCATTTCGAACATTAGCGCCAATCCGGAACCTTTGGGGCCGCCGAGCGGAAGCAAGATTTCGGCATCTTTTGCATTCGTAGTCGGCTCGCCGGCGGCCGTGAGCACGGTGCCCGGGGGCAGCGCCGCGCCGGTGGTGCGTGCCTGCAAGATTTTACCGTTGGAGATCGTGCTCGTCGCCATATCGAGAACGACCGGGCCGGCGCCGCTCGGCACGGCGATGGCGATCGGGCTCGTTGCCATGCTGGCGACCCGCGCGCCGTGATAGGCCATCAAGGTCGGCCCCGCGCCCATCAGCACGGCAGCGCAGCCGCGCTCGGCAATCCATTGCGCATAGCGCCCGATCGCGCCGGTATGCGTGGTGTGACGGATCAGCGCCAAACAGACGCCGGTCTGTCTGGCGCGCTCGACTGCGCGCACCGCGGCCACCATCACCGCGACAGGTCCGAAGCCATGGCCGCCGTCGATCATGAAGGTCGCGGCGCGATCATGGACAAGGCGCGGCTGCGCCTTGGCGTCGATCTCGCCACTCGCCAGGAGTTTCAAATAGCGCGGCAGGCGCGACACGCCGTGCCCGTCGGAGCCGCGCAGATTGGCCCAGACCAGGCCTTCCGCCACAGTGACGGCATCTTGCGCACTGGCGCCGTGTTTGACGAGGAGTTCGCGGATGAAACGGCCGAGCTCTCCATGGCCGACCCGCACCGTCGCCGCGCTCACCAAGCACTCCGTGCCGGAAAATAGGCATCGAGCCAATTGCGCAGCACCGTCCAGACCCGCGTCGAATTCTCGGCGAACAGGAAATGATCAAGCCCGCTGAACAAATGCAGCTCGGTTGGCTGGCCGGCGCGCTTGAACATTTCGAGCGACTGCTCGGTCGGGGTCACCGAATCGTTGGCGGCATGGATGAGCAGGAGCGGCCGCGGCGCGATATTGCCGACCACCTCCTCGGCCCGAAAGTCGAACATGCTCTGCGCGGTCTCGGCAGGAAACATTTCGACCGAATTCGGCGCCAGCATTCCGACTTTCTGCCGTTCCAAATTCTCGCGCACATGATCGGGAATCGGCACGATATCGTAGCGCGGCACCATCAGCGATTTGCCAGTGCGCGCGCGATAGGCGCGGCCCTCTTCGAGCATTTTGCTAAACCTAGCCCACTCCTGCGACGTGCGGTGCTGGCCGCGAAATTTGCGTTCGCCATGGCCCCAACCGCCGTTCGAGATCACTGCGGCGAGACGCGGATTGGTGCCGCCGGCATAGACCGCGACCGCGCCGCCGAAGCTCGAGCCGATAACGCCGATGCGATTCGGATCGACCGCGGGATGGGTGGCGAGAAATTCGAGCGCATTGCCGAGATCCTCGACCTGTTCGAGACAGATGACGCGGCCGAATTCGCCTTCGCTCTTGCCGCAACCGCGCATATCGAAACGCAAGGTTACATAGCCGAGCTCGTTGAGCACGCGGGTGGGTGTGCGCACATTGGCGCTTTCCGAATTCGACCCAAAACCGTGCAACACCAGAAATGCCGGGCGCCGCTCGCCCGCTGGCAAGCCGTCGGGCTTGGCGATCACACCATGCAAGCGCAAGCCGGCCGATTTGAAGCTGACAACCTGTTCTTTCAAGCTACTTCCCCTCCGCTTCGCCGCGGCACTTTAACGAAATGTCCCGGCGACGGAAGGGGATCGGCGATTGCCGTGCCGAGCTTTTTAATCCGGCTGCGGATGCGACGGCAAAGGCTCGGCTTGCGCGGCGCGGTTCGGCCAGCGTTCACGAGTGAGCGGCACGACAATCTTGGCGCTGTGGCCCTTGCGCGAGAACGAGTGGTTGACGTCGCCGTTGAGCTGTCGCCGGATGACCAGATCGATAAGTCGCATGCCGAAGCCGAGCTTACGCGGACGCCGCGTCGGCGGGCCGTTTCTTTCCAACCAGTCTAGCGTCAAAGTCATGCCGCGCTGGCCCCGGCTGGCCGACCAACGCAGCTCGAGCTGTCCTTTCGGACGCGACAGGCTGCCGTGCTTGATCGCATTGGCGGCAAGCTCATGCAGCACCGCGCTCAAATGAAACACCGGATCAGGATCGAGATCGAAATTCGAGCCTTCGAAGATGACGCGATCGATATACGGCCCGAGAATCACGTAAAGCAGTTCCATGATCGGGATCGATTTCCAGCCGCCCTCTGTGATGAGCCGGTGCGCGTTCGCCATTGCCAGAACGCGCGCTTGATATTTGCCGGTAAGATCGGGGATTCCCTTCGATGTCCTCGCGGTCTGCGAGAACAATGCCAACAGCTGCGAGAAAAGATTGCCGGAGCGATGTCGCATGTCGCGAATCATCAATTCGTGGCGCTGTTCGAGTTGCCGGCGCTGAATAGCGCCCGCCAATAGGTTGCCCACGGCGGCCAGAAACGACATATCTTGTTGCTGGAAAAGTCGCTTCTTCGCGGTGCAGATGCCAAGGATGCCATAGGCACGGCCGTCGCGGCCGGCGATGCTGACGCTAACGCCGCTCCTGCAATTGTGCTCTTTCAGGTAGTCCGGCACCTCGAATCTGTCTTCCTCGGCGAAATCGCCGATGACGACCGGAGTGGGTGAATTCAAGGTGAATCCGGCGAAGCTGTTCGGCGCCGCCGTGGTCAAATTTGAGCCGATCAGATCGGATTTCCAGCCGAATCCGGCACGCAACAACAGCTCGCCGTCGCCGGGCAGCAGCTCCAGGATCTTGACGAAATCTACCCCCAGCGTGAGCGCCACTGTGCTGACCGTGTCGTTTAAAAGCCGTTCCAGATCCGGCTCGACCAGGGCGCGCTCGCCGAATTGGGCCAAGGCTTCCTGCTGCTTGATGCGGTTGCGTAACTCCGCCTCGAGATTGACCCGTTCGGTTACATCGCAGCAAAGCCCGAGCAGGCTCTTGACTCCGCGATCGGTCGCGACGACCGTGCCGCTGATCTCCAACCAACGGCCTTCGGACAATTTGTGTGCGACCCGATAGCGGCTGCGCAATTCCGTCCGATCGCGTACCGCTTGTTTGAGAGCAGCATCGACTGTGCTGCGATCTTCCACCGCAATGGTTTTGAGGAAACCCCCATAGCGGCCATCGAAGGCCGCGGCGGAGACGCCGTGCAGGGCCGCAAGATTATGCGACCAGTGGAACGTGTCGCTGGCGATGTCCCACGACCAAATGCCGATTTGACCAAGGCTTAGCGCCTCATCGGCAATCGTGAGGTTGGGAAATAGTTCTGTCGCCTGATCTAAAGCCGATCGGGGTTCCGATCCGAGCTCCGAGCGCTTGATGGCCTCCGCCATATCCAATGCCGTCAACTTTCCTTCGGCACCTCACTGAGTAGATCGTTATCTGCAGCGCGAATGAAAAGGGGCTAGCGACGCGCTTTGCATCGAGCGCGCACCAGCTCTTCGCATTTGGAACTACGGAACGGGATCGGGCTCAATAAAGCCCGGGAAGTCCCGTCCTGTTTGCTGAAACGGCGCGCGAGATTTGCAGCGCAGTGGGCTGTACCGCGATTTGCGTGGTCATTCGGCCGCCCGCCGGTTGTTGCAGCACGACATTGTCTCTCTCGCCGGACGATGCGCGCCTTGGATCATTGCCCAGGACCACCACCTTCGTCCCGATGCCGACGCGGCTATACAAGTCGATGATGTCGGCATTTTGCAGCCTGATGCAGCCGCTCGAAACGTGTTTGCCGATGCTGCTGGGATCGTTGGTGCCGTGGATACGGTATTCGGTGTTGCCGAGATAGAGCGCCCGCGCGCCCAGTGGATTGCCTGGACCGCCGCCGACCCACCGCGGCAAATAGGGCTGCCGGGCCACCATTTGCGCCGGAGGGATCCAATCGGGCCACTCGGCCTTGCGAGCGATATTTTGCACGCCAGACCAGGTAAAGCCTTGCCGCCCGACGCCGATGCCATAGCGCAGCGCCTGGCCATGGCCCAGCGTCAAATAAAGGAATGCGTGCGCCGTATCGATGATGATCGTGCCCGGCGCTTCATTGGTTTCGTAGGACACGACTTGCCGGCGCAGTTGCGCCGGTAGCTGATCGGAGGTGGCGTCCTCGGACGGCTCCGTCGGAGCGTACCGCGGCATCGACTGCTCCTGCGGTGCATAGCGCTGCATCGGTGTTTCAAATCGGAAAACGGGCGCGAACGAAAGCGCCTGCGCGCCGGCGGGAGCCGTAGCCATTGCAAGCATGGCGAGCGATGCAAACACACCGCAAAGAGGTGCATGGTTGATCGCTGACACGACAAACCTCCCGTGCTGAAACGCCGTTCTGTTTGCATCAACCACGAACGGGAACTAAAAGTTCCATTTTCGGATATCAAACAATCGCAATCATTAGGACAGCGCGAAATAAAAATAGAACAAACAAACAAATAACGCGCCGCAATTGGCCGCAGCAAATTGCTTGCGATCTTATTTACCGAATATCACCCACACGCTACCACCGCCGCGATTGCGCTGCCCCCAGCGGTCAATCAATCAACGCCTTTCGCTTAGGTCATGCAGCGCCCGAGAATGTGAGCCAATCGCGGCGATGAGATCGGCGAGAATGATCCTTCGCACCCGATCGGAATTTTCCGCGGCTTCGCCGATTGCTCCTGCGCCCCACGATCGGTTTGCACCCCATTGTAGGGTGCGTTTCGCGAAGCAGCCGGGGCGAAGCTGGACGACAGCCGGTCGCCCTTCAATTGACGGTTTACGGAGAAGCTGGGCGCCTTAGCGGCAATGCCGGCGCCGACCGTTGGATCGGCAAAGAATGGAATGAGGCCGACGAAGAACAGTGCAAGCGCCGTTATTCCCAACGCGCCTGCGATGCGAACGAATAGATGGGCCATCGGATCGCTCCGTAGCGCTGACGCGACCACCCCTGCGATCGATCAGACACACGAAAACCCCCCGAACGGACCACGACACCAGCAAGTTAACGCGCGTCCTTGAATTCGGTTCCATAGCCGACTCCAGTCACTCGCACGTGATAGCTCAGATAGTTATGCCGCCACTGGCGCGCCGGAAATTCTCAAGCTGCGACAAAAGGAAAGCATGAGGAACAAACATCTGGCTGGGCGCTTGTCATGGGCGGACGGCCATCCTTTCCCCCTCCCCCCGTGCTTGGCCGTTCGATGTTGGGCGCAGCCGATATGCCGATCGGCTGCGCCCTAATCTTTTGTCCCGCATCTGCCCTGCCTGCGCCGTCTCGCCGCAAGCTTCTTGAGCGTCCTGCAGCGCGGCAACCGCCGCGACACGCGTCGAGCCGCCGCGGGATCGCTCCGTGCGACCGCGGCGACGATTCGAAATTAAAGCGTCGGACTAAAGCGTGAAAACCAGCATCGAAATTTAAAGCGTGGCTTGGCGTTCGCTCGGTTTGCGTTCGCGCTGCCGCGCCTTGCGGCCAAAGAAAAGCGCTTGGCTGACAACCGCCGAGACTACGGCTACCTGGAAAGGTTTGGCGATGAGGAAAGCGGGCTCGGGGCGCTGTCCGGTCAAGAACCTTTCCGGATAAGCGGTAATGAAGATCACCGGCACTTCGAACGAGCCGAGCAGCTCGTTCACGGCATCAAGACCGGAACTGCCGTCGGCGAGCTGAATGTCGGCGAGAATAAGCCCGGGTCGCTTCTGCTTTGCCAAAGCCAGCGCCTCGCTATGGGTGCGCGCGATTCCGATCACGTTGTGACCGAGACTTTCGACCAGAGCCTCGATATCCATGGCGATGAAAGTCTCGTCCTCGATAATGAGCACGTCGGTGGCGATTTCGGCGGCAAGCTCGCGGCCGGACTCCTCGACGAGCGCACGCAGCGTCGGCAGATCGCAATCAAGAACTTCGGCAGCATCGTCTTCCGAGAAGCCCTCTAGCGCCACGAGAAGGAAGGCCTGGCGCGGCCGCGGCGTTATCTGGGTCAAGTGCTGCTCGGGTGGCAGGACAATATCGCTAGCCTCGGCTTTGTCGTTCACCGCGACCGAATTCCAAATCTTCGTGAATAGCCGGTAGAGTCCCACCCGTGGATTGGAGCTCGCCTCCAGCACCTGTGGACTGGCAATTAAGGATTCCACGGTTGCGACCACATAGGCATCGCCAGAAGCCTGGCTGCCGGTCAAAGCGCGCGCGTAACGGCGCAACGACGGCAGATGCTGGAGTACGGCTTGCGAGGTGGACACTGGACACCCTCCCCTTCCATAGTGCGCTGACGTTATTGGCAAAAACCCCGCAGCGCAAAAAAAGTTCCACGGCAACCCGGACAGGCGGAACTTCGGGGCGTGTCAGGGCGTTAGCGCACGTTGAGTTGGGGGTTATTGAGAGTGACGGCAATGGGCGAACGGGGGAAAGATGACGCGATGAAGCACCGTAAGACCAACCTCGAACCGGTCGCGGAGAAGCCGGAGAGCCAGGACCAGATGGCAAGGCCAGCCACCACTACTCCCCACAAGGAAGCGCGTCTGGGCCGGGAGGTTCAGGCCCGCATCGGGCAGCAACTGCGCGCCATGTACAACGACGTTGTCAACCAAGGGGTGCCTCCGCATCTGGCCGATCTCGTTCGCCGCCTGAGTGAAAACGATCACGACCAGGACTGAAGGTGGACAGAGCATGAAGCTCGATCCTGCGATTCGCGACCAAGTCCTTGCGACGGTGCCTAGCCTGCGCGCCTTCGCCATATCGTTGTGCGGCAATATCGATCGCGCCGACGATCTGGTGCAGGAAACCTTGTTGCGCGCACTCGCCCATATCGATTCCTTTGAACCGGGCACAAATATGCCGGCATGGCTGTTCACGATCCTTCGCAATTTATTCCGTTCGGAGTATCGCAAGCGGCGTCGCGAGGTTGAGGACGCTGAAGGACGCTATGCCGAGACGTTGAAGTCGCATCCGGAACAGACCGGGCGGGTGGAATTCGAAGAATTCCGCGCCGCGCTCGCCAAACTGCCCGCCGATCAGCGCGAGGCGCTTATCCTGGTCGGCGCTTCCGGCTTTTCCTATGACGACGCAGCGGCGATCTGCGGCTGCGCAGTGGGCACCATCAAAAGCCGCGTGAACCGCGCCCGCACCCGTTTGGCCGATCTCCTCGCCATCGACAGCGTCGACGATTTCGGCCCGGACCGCGCGACTCGCGCCGTGCTCGCCGGCGGCGGTCGGAGCTGACCGCCACCGAAAAGGCGAATCAAATTCAGCTAAAATTGTCTGTGCCGTTGCGCCCAGCGGTTCGGCGCGGTTGATGACGCCGACGCGCGCGCCCGGTCAGCGAACGACCTCAGCTCAAACCGCTGCAAATAAAGAATTTTTCTTAAAATAGCACACGGCGCGCCGCCAGCGTGCCGCGGGGCGAGGGACGCCTGCCACGTTCCGGCTTTTCCAGAAACAAACGACGCCTTGCAAACAAACAACGCACGGCCGGCGGGCCGCAATGCTGACCGCGCCGGTCGTGCGTAACGACGATGCTTCGATGTGCTCTGAAGTCAGGAACGAGAGTCGAGCGAGAGCCCGATGCTGAAAGCCTTCTGCCGAGTGGCGCCTTCGGTTCTCCTCAGCCTCTTCGCAATCTGCGATGCCCTGGTCTTCTTGCGGGCCATCGTTTTCAGCTCACGGAGTTCGCTTGAAGTCCATGCCCGCCGCTTTCTCTTCCTCTTCGCCATAAAACCTCCCTTTCAAGAAAGGCTGCTTGTATCCCTAACGGGAGCAAAAGAAAAGACAAGAGAGATGATAATTTCAGTTCACCGACATGTTCGGCAGTTGTTTTTAGTACTATCACCTATTCTCAGACGAAAACAGTCCGCCAGCCTACAAACGATGATCGCGACTTTGAAACAAAAAGTTTTTTTAGGTGATTAGCGGTCGTGCCGCCCCAACGTTCGGAGCGCCTTTGTTCAA